>Ga0172378_10000859_pt1 | contig 27529 bp, 23 predicted proteins | sample GrowelOW332metaG_FD_119755 | JGI IMG/M metagenome (GOLD analysis project Ga0172378, IMG submission 119755) | Groundwater microbial communities from an aquifer near a municipal landfill in Southern Ontario, Canada - Pumphouse #3_1 metaG | ecosystem: Environmental > Aquatic > Deep subsurface >...
AATATAATTTCTTATATATCTTGTACTTTGCTTTGTCTAAAAAAATTGTATGTAAATCTTCTAAAGATCGCTTCTTGTTTTTTGCTTGAGGAGGTGTTCCTTCCAAAAGCGGGTGCAAAGATAAGGACTATTTTTTAATATCCAAAATAAATTGAGATTATTTTTCAATTATTTTTTCTCTCTGCAACATGTAAACTGATTTTCAACCTTTTCAATCATTAACCTCTGTAATGAAGTGCTACTTTGAGCGGAAAAGGAATGCAAAGATAGATAAATTATCAGATACGCTCCAAATATTTCTGATACTTTTTTCATAAAATATCCATATTGTTTTTCTACCGTAAGCGAGACAGACAGTGCAAAATACTAAAGAACAATCTTTTGGCCGGCATAAAACAATTGCCAATAACAATCATTTAACTGAATTACTATTTACCTATAACATTCTTTTCACAGTACTACTTAAGCTGTACATTGTCCAAAGCCTCTTCATACTCTATACATATCTACTACATACCCACTACAATTTTAACCGAAGAAGGTATGGGTGATGTAATACTAATGTTATACCAAAGTGAAGCTAAAAACAATATTTTTAGTATGCCAAGATATGTGAGCTTGTAGTAATATAAGGTGTAACAGCAAAATTAAGTATTTCATTGTTTCTTTCAACTTCTATATTAATAGATACAGGAGTATTCCAGTCCATGTACTGATTAAAGTTGAACAAGTAAGAAAAAGCAGCTTTATATCTTTTATTATTGGATATTGCAGTTGATATTTTATTATAATCAGATACATTCCAAAACATGCAATCCTTAAAGCCGTTTGAATCAGTGTATCGGGTTTTAGTATCCCTGAATTCCATTGTTTCAGCTATAAAACGGCGATAACCCTCAGTTAGCGATTGTGATGAACTGTGGTCGAAGCTCTGACCCTGAATATTTACAACCATATCTCCTGGTCGTAACCCTGCCAAAGCTGCCGGAGAACCAGGATCAACAGAAACAATCGTTTTCAGATCATTCATATCATATCCTATTCCGGTATAATTGTATTTCAGATATTTCACCTGGAATGTAGCAAAAGATCTGTTTCCGGCATAAGGAAATTTCAATAACATAAGTGGGAGGTTCATTTCCAGATAGTCAATCAGGCTGTAATAAGAACTGAGTCGTTCATTTACATCACTTTCCCAGATAAGGGTCATTTCTCCTGCATCCATATATTTCATATCATAGAAGCGAAACCCAAACTCTAATTCATAAGCTATATCATCCACACGTACACCTTCGGAGGGATTATACAATGGAACTCTCACAGTTCTGTTGTTTCTTGTATCATATCGCCATACGGGCTGATAACTTCCAAATGATGAAGAATTATCCTTGAAAAGTGGATTTTTTTCAAAACTATAGTAAGTTTGAATAATAAAATCAGGATCATCCGGATTGTATACCAAACCTTTTTCAGATAAAGCACGAATGAAGATTGCATTTATACGCTCGTCAAGTTCTCTGGTACTCTCATCAGAAGCCGCAAATCCAAACGTCCTGTAGTTATGATAAAGTGCATTTTCATTTGTAATTGTTTTTATCGGCATAAGAAAACGTCTGTTCTGAACATCTTCAAGACTGTAAAAAGCAAAAACCGGTGCAAGTTGTGCTTCCGTAATTGCATTACTGCTACGGCAATCTTTAGAGAAAGTAATCTCTTTAAACGAATGTTCAAAGTTCCTTATTGCAAGTGTGATCTCTGTTTCGTGCAGATTAAACCAAGACATGATTGTTTGGTACGATTTTAGATATGTACCGTTTTTGTTAACTGACAATAATATATCATTGAGTTTCAGCCCTGCTCTTTCAGCAGGTGATCCTGGAATAATCTCTACTACAACAGGTTCCTGATATCCCCAACTCCTATCGTCGCTGATTTCGAAAGTAAAACCAAGATTACAGGTTATCTTGTTACTTTGTGAAAATGATTTACCTGTTAATAACAATAAAATAACAGCTATATTTATAATTCGCTTCATTGTGCTATTTTCAATAATTGTGCTTATATGACAAAGATATGAGATTTTTTTAAATTATTTGCAGAGCTCATTTTACATTTAAAAAATAATTGGAATATAGACAATTTCTGTATCTTTGTTTTAAATGATTTATTAAAATATAAACTATGATTGTTGACAAAATTACCAATTCCTCTAATTATTTCGGTCTTAATCCGTTATTTAAGGAAGCATTCGAATATATTAATCAAATAGATGTTCATACAGCAGAAACTGGCACTGTTGAACTTGTATGTGATCGTTTGCGGGTTTCGGTCGTGGAAACGAAAATGAAATCATTAGATGAAGCTAAACTGGAAACACATAAAAAGTTTATAGATATTCAAATTCCTATTTCAAGATCTGAAAAATTCGGATGGAAATCACAAACCACACTTAAACTTTCTGAATCAGGCTACAATGATAGCAACGATATTGAATTTTATAAAGATAAACCAAGCACTTATGTAGATATAATGCCAGGTGAATTTGTAATTTTTTTCCCTGAAGATGGACATGCACCTCTAATAGGAGAAGGAGAAACTAAGAAGATTATTATTAAAGTTGCTATACCCAATGCTAGACATTATTAAAAACGATCCTTGGCTGGAACCATATTCTAAAGCAATTATAGGTCGGCACAGTTACTATCTGAAAAGATTATCAGAACTTACAAAGAAAGGGACCATAAAGTTATCTGATTTCGCTACAGGTCACCTCTATTTCGGATTACACAAGACTTCTGATAAATGGGTGTTTCGTGAATGGGCACCAAATGCCACCGAAATTTTTCTTATAGGCACTTTCAACCAGTGGCAACGACTGGAATCTTTCAGATTACAGCCAATTGGCAATGGCGTATGGGAAGTTGTAATACCACTAGATCGTATAAATCATGAAGATCTATACAAACTGCACGTAAGCTGGCAAGGGGGGTCAGGTGAAAGAATTCCTGCCTGGAGTAAACGTGTGGTACAGGATCCTGAAACTTATATTTTCAGCTCTCAGGTATGGGAGCCTGAACATAAATATCGATTTAAACATACAAATTTCAAACCAGATACATCTCCCCTACTTATTTATGAGACACACATTGGTATGTCTACAAAAGATGAAAAAGTGGGTACTTATAATGAGTTTCGTGAAAATATTCTTCCACGCATTAAAGAAGCAGGATACAATGCCATTCAGATTATGGCAATTCAGGAACACCCTTATTACGGGTCATTCGGATATCATGTTTCCAGCTTTTTTGCACCATCATCCAGAAACGGAACCCCTGAAGAGTTGCGTGAATTAATTGACACTGCTCATGAAATGGGAATATCTGTCATCATGGATATTGTTCATTCACATTCAGTCAAGAACGAAACCGAAGGAATTGCGAGAATGGATGGATCATACGATTTGTATTTCCACAGTGATCCATCTAGGAGATATCATCAAGCTTGGGATTCTCTTTGCTTTGATTACGGCAAGGATGAAGTTCTGCATTTTTTACTATCAAACTGCAAATACTGGTTGGAAGAGTTTCAATTTGATGGCTTTAGATTTGATGGTGTCACTTCCATGATATACCTAAGTCATGGCTTAGGAGAGTCGTTTTCAGATTATAGTGATTACTATAATGCAGACCAGGATGGCGACGCAATATGTTACCTTACACTAGCTAATCAGCTGATTCATGAGATCAACCCTAATGCTGTTACTATTGCTGAAGAAGTTAGTGGAATGCCGGGTTTAGCCATGAAAATATCAGGAGGCGGCTATGGGTTTGACTATCGTATGGCAATGAATATTCCTGATTTTTGGATCAAAACCATAAAAGAGAAAAAAGATGAAGACTGGCACCCGACTGCTATATGGTGGGAAACTACAAACCGACGTGCTGATGAAAAGACAATTTCCTATTGCGAAAGCCACGACCAAGCATTAGTAGGTGATAAGACAATAATTTTCAGACTAATTGACTCCGACATGTACTGGTATATGTCAAAATTAACCGGCAGCTCTTTTAAGGTAGACCGTGGAATAGCACTCCATAAAATGATTAGACTTGTGACTTCAACTACAATAAACGGTGGCTATCTCAACTTTATGGGAAACGAATTCGGACATCCCGAGTGGGTGGATTTCCCCCGTGAGGGCAACAACTGGTCTTACAAGTATGCACGGAGACAATGGAATCTGGCAGATGATAAAAATTTGAGATATCATTATCTTGGAGATTTCGATATTGCGATGATCAATCTTATTAAATCAGTTCCTGATTTTCAGAATACACCGCTTATCAAGATATGGGACAAAGATGATGATAAAATTCTTGCATATATGAGGAGTGATTTACTGTTTGTATATAATTTTAATCCACAGAATTCATACAGCGATTATGGTATATTAGCTCCTCAAGGCGAATACACTATAATACTTGACACAGACGATAAAGATTTTGGCGGTTTTGGATTAAATGATAAATCGATTCATCATTTCACACAATACGACCCGCTATACGAGAAACATGATAAAGGCTGGCTAAAATTATATTTGCCTGCAAGAACTGCATTTGTTTTAAAAATGTGCAAGTAATAAATATTTATCTAAATAAAAAAACAAATATTTATATGATAGAAAATAGGACTAAAGCACTAGATCAAATTAAATCATTATATCCCCTAAAATTCAAACCAATTTTAAAATCAACTATTTGGGGAGGTTCGGATATTACTGATTTCAAAAACATTAAACCACCTCTAATTGGAATTGGTGAAAGCTGGGAAATTTCGGGCGTAGAAAACAACATATCCATTGTATCAAATGGTGAACTTACAGGAATACCTCTAGATAAAATCCTTGCTGATAAAAAAGAGATGCTGGTTGGTAAAAAAGTTTACCAACAATTTGGAGAGACCTTCCCGCTTCTGATAAAATTTATTGATGCCAATGACGACCTTTCAATACAAGTTCACCCAGATGATGAAATGGCTAAAAAACGGCATGATTCTTTCGGCAAAACAGAGATGTGGTATGTCGTCAAAGCAGCTCCTGGAGCATCTCTCTATTCTGGCTTTGAATCAAGTATTTCACCTGATGAGTACGTTGACAGCGTAAATGACGGATCATTCACAGGACTACTTAAAAAACACACTGTCAAAGAAGGTGATGTGTTTTTTCTTCCTGCAGGTCGTGTTCATGCAATTGGTGCAGGCTGTTTTATTGCTGAGATTCAGCAAACATCCAATATCACCTACCGTATTTTTGATTACATGCGTAGAGATGCGGATGGTAATTTCAGGGAACTTCATACCGATCAGGCTAAAGATGCAATCGATTATGAAGTTTATGATTCATACAAAACTGATTACAATAAAGAAATTAATCAACCTGTAAAACTGGTCACATGCCCATACTTCACTACCAACCTGCTTGAATTAGATATCCAGATGAGTCGTAATTTTGAAAAACTAGACTCCTTTGTTATATATATGTGTCTTTCGGGACATTGTACTCTTAAAGATAATAAAGGCAACTCTCTATTTATTGATCGTGGAGAAACTGTTCTTGTACCCGCTGACACAGAAAAATTGCTTATAATCCCCAGCGAGTCTTCAAAATTACTGGAGATTTTTATTGATTAATAAATATCACACAATACCCTACAGACCTAAAATTATGAAAAATGTCAAACTCTTATTTTTGGCAATATGCGCCACATTAACTTCATTGGCACAGGTTCCGCAAAATTTTGAGAGTGAACTGGTATTGCTGAACGTAAATACAGGTAAAGAGAAGGTCATTCTTCGCGAAAAACGTCATTTCGAGGCGCCTAATTGGTCAAGAGACGGCAAATTCCTAATTATCAATCATGACGGATTATTGGAAAAGGTGTCTGTAAGGGGAGAAAAACTTGGAGTGATTGACACTGGTTTTGCTGACAGATGTAATAATGATCATGGGTTGAGCATCGACGGCAAATGGCTTGTTATAAGCCACAACGACCCATCCGTAACTACTCAGGGAGGAAACTCAAGAATATTTATTCTCCCTGATTCAGGAGGTGTGCCGAGATTAATTACAGGTAATGCCCCGAGTTATTGGCATGGCATTAGTCCGAACAATCAATGGGTTGTATATTGCGCTATGAGGAACGGAGAATGGGATGTTTATAAAACTCACACGATAACCGACGAGGAGATTCGCCTTACAAATGCATACGGTTTGGATGACGGACCTGAATATAGTTATGATGGGGAATGGATCTATTTTAACAGTCACAGAACAGGACGAATGCACATTTGGAGAATGCGTCCGGATGGTAGTGAACAAACACAGCTCACCAGTGATGAATATGATAATTGGTTTCCTCATCCAGGACCCGATAACAGAAGTATAGCATACATTTCTTACATAGAAGATCAAAAAGGTGGACATCCGTTTGGAAAAGATGTGAAAATAAGATTGCTGGATGCGGAGACGTTGCAGACACGTGACCTTACTCCGGTTTTCTATGGCGGTCAGGGTTCTCTTAATGTACATAGCTGGTCGCCCGACGGTAAAAGCATTGCTTTTGTAAGATATATAAATAACGACTGAAATTCTTTAAATATAATACTCCATCAGATCTATCAGTCCCGCCTGTAAAGCATATCTGGTAACTTCATTCACACTGTTAACGCCCAGTTTGCGATAAATATTCCTTCTATGTGAATTTACTGTGTGAAAACTTAAATTCTTCTCCACAGCTATCTCTTTTGTTGTTTTGCCCAAAGCAATTTCCCTGAGGATATTGTTTTCAGATGCAGTAAGTTTATCTGTGACCTTTAAAAGTGGTACATCCGCATCCATTATTGATTCAGCATAATCACACCAATACACTTCATCTTCAGTCACAAGCATTAAAGCATCAAGTATTAAGGATTTGGAATTTTGTTTTAATACCACACTTATTGACGGATCTGATTGCAAAAGCTGACGCAGAAAATGAACTTCAGGCTCATTAGAGAATAAAAGCCAAGACGATCCCTTAGCACCACTTTTTATATTTAATAAATGATTTATCGATGAAAAATCAAACAGGGAATAGTCTACTACAACAACAGAACCCGGGTACTGACGCAACACAGATAACAATTTACTGTAGTTTTCAACTTCAACAATTTCTGCCTGATTTTTGTACTCCTTAAGTATTGAAATTAAACCTGCACGCGTAACGTCCTGATTATCCGCTATTATATAAGTCCTATTCACACTTGAGAATATTTTGTGAAACACAAATTTAATAAATAATCCCGCTATTTCAGTAAAAAATACCACGATTGTGCTATTTCAATAGCTTTTTCAATCATATATCTTTGTCACAATAAAAATTTAAAGAATCAAGAATATGACAAAAATTGCAGCAAACCTCACAGAACTAGTAGGCAATACACCTTTATTAAAACTAGGCAATTACAGTAAATCAGAAGGAGCAAAAGCAAACCTTATAGCCAAAATAGAAAGTTTTAATCCTCTCGGCAGTGTAAAAGATCGAATCGCTTTGTCAATGGTTGTAGATGCAGAGAAAAAAGGAATTCTCAAGCCTGGCTCTGTAATTATAGAACCTACAAGTGGAAACACTGGTATAGGTCTGGCATTTGTTTCTTCAATAAAAAAGTACAGGCTCATCCTTACTATGCCTGAAACAATGAGTTTGGAAAGAAGAAATCTATTAAAAGCATTGGGGGCGGAACTCGTACTTACACCCGGATCAGAAGGTATGAAAGGTGCTATTGCAAAATCTAGAGAACTACAGTCACAGACACCAAATGCAGTTATTCTTCAGCAATTTGAGAATCAGGCAAATCCACAAATCCATTATCAGACAACAGGTGAAGAAGTTTGGCGAGACACAGATGGCAAAGTAGATATATTTGTTAGCGGTGTAGGTACGGGTGGTACTGTAAGTGGTGCCGGTAAACGTTTGAAAGAGTACAACCCTAAAGTACAGGTTGTAGCGGTTGAACCAACTGACTCACCTGTCCTTTCAGGTGGCAGTCCGGGACCTCACAAGATTCAAGGTATCGGAGCAGGTTTTATTCCCGGAACTTATGATTCTTCTGTTGTAGATCGAGTGTATAAAGTAAGCAACGACGATGCAATACTTGCAAGTCGCAAATTAGCTTCTACTGAGGGACTACTCGTTGGAATTTCTTCAGGAGCGGCAGTATATGCTGCATTGCAGCTTTCGCTTGAACCGGCAAACGAGGGTAAAAATATTGTTGTGATACTCCCTGATACGGGTGAACGTTATCTTTCTACAGTACTTTACGCTTTCGAGGAATACCCATTACAACTTTCAAAGGTTGAAGATTGATTAAAATAATATGAAATCTACAAAACTACTTATATTCACTACATTAATTTTTGGAATTTATTCCTGTAGTGAGCAAAACAGTACTGTTAATCTGCAAAGCGGAACCTGGCTTGGTGAGCTGGAGGTTGCCGAAGGCAAACAGGTCCCTTTTCTATTTGATTTTAGCAATACAACTACCGACTCGTCAACTGTAACACTTATAAACGGTGAAGAAAGGTTTGAACTAAAAGGGGCTGCTTTTAGTAACGATACTCTTGTAATTCCTATCGTTGCATACGATGCTGTAATAAAAGGTAAAGTAACCGATAATAAAATAGAAGGTAAGTTCATCAAGAACTATATTGAAAATGACCACGGAGTACCTTTTAAAGCGACTTACGGTATTAAAAACAGATTTGAACCGGTAGATCAACCCACTTCACAACAAATTGATGGAAAATGGGACGTACTTTTTCTTAGTGAACAGGGAGATACAACTCGTAATGTTGGGATTTTCAAAACAGATAATAACATCGTTACTGGCTCAATATTAACACTTTCGGGTGATTTACGTTATCTTGAAGGAGCATATACAGAAAATGGAGTACAACTTTCTGCCTTCAGTGGATTAAGTCCTTATTATATCAATTTAAACTTCACAAGTAATAGCAGCTTCGAAGGAATCTTCTATACAACAAGGGGCACAACACATTTACTTGGCACAAAAAATGATGATGCAGCACTGGCAGATCCATATTCTCTGGCGGGTCTTAAAGAGGGTTACAAAACATTAAGCTTCGAATTACCAGATCTTAACGGCAATATGGTTTCTCTCAAAGATGAAAAGTATCAAGGTAAAGTTGTGATTGTATCCATCCTTGGCAGCTGGTGCCCCAACTGTCTCGATGAAATGGCATTTCTGGCACCATGGTATGAAGAAAACAGAGATCGTGGAGTTGAGATAATAGGCATTGCTTTTGAAAGGAAAGATGATTTTGAATATGCAAGAAGAACGCTTACGCAGCTAAAAGAAAGATTCAAAACAGACTACCCTTTACTATTCGGAGGTGCCGTAGGTAGAGAAAATGTTGCAGGCGCATTGCCGGAACTAGAGAATTTCTCAAGTTACCCTACAACATTGTTTATTGACAAACAAGGTAAAGTACGTAAAGTGCATACCGGCTTTAACGGACCTGCAACCGGATTATTCTATGAAGAATTTAAAAAGGATTTCAATCAATTGATTGATTCTCTTATTGAAGAATAAGTACCCATTTGGTAAATAATATATTTTCATAAAGAATAATTATTATCACCAAAAGCAGGTAATCGATCTATACTCCCAGGGCCTGCTTTATATCGTAAAACAATGAATCCACACTCTCAAGTCCAACTGACAGACGAAGTGTGGTTTCTTTTATTCCCATTTCTGATCGTTGCTCCAGTGTAAATGTACCATAAATAGTACTTGCGGGATGAATTATAAGAGATTTATTATCAAATAGATTTGTTGCCCTGTGTATAATTTGGAGTCTGTTCATGAACCTGAAGCATACATCTTTTGATTCCAGGTCAAAAGTAAGCATAGCACCAGGGCAATTACCAAATTGTCTTTTGCTCACCTCATGCCAAACATTATCTTCTAAACCGGTATAGTTAACTGATTTAACTATTGGCAAAGCCTTTAGTCTTTTCGCAAGTTCAAGACAACTTGATGAATGTTTTTCATACCTGACACTCAGAGTTTCAAGACCATGCGACTGAATAAATGCCACTTCAGGAGTCATATAAGCACCCATGTTACGGTGAATCTCTTTACGCAGTTTATAATAAAATGCTGATTCAGTTATTTCTGATAATGTACTCAGTTTAGGTGAATGTTTCCAATCAAATTTTCCGTAATCAATAATTAGTCCGCCAAGACTTGTTCCACCTCCTGAAATATATTTAGTACTTGAGATGACATCGATATCTATACCAAAATCTTTTGCTTTGAAATATGTGAATGGTACTATTGTTGTATCAGCCACCAGCGGCACATTATTCTCGTGAGCCACACTGCTCAAAACTTTCAGATCTGCTACTTCCATTTGTGGATTAGATATTACCTCAACAAATACAGCACAGCTATTTTTATCAAGATTAGCAGCAACATCCAATGGGTCTGTTAAATCACAAAAGCGTGTCTCAACACCAAAAGCTTTTAATGTATTTACAAAAAAAGAGTATGTATTTCCAAACAGGTGTCGTGATGTTACAATGTTACTGCCGCTCCATGCAAGAGTAAGAAAAGTATTACTAATTGCTGCCATACCCGAATTAAGTGCAGTAACACCAAAAGCATTTGTAATAAGTTTTACTCGCTCCTCGTAATATTGTACAGTTGGGTTTGTCACTCTAGAATATGTATGCTCGTCAGTTCGCCCACAAAAGGCATTTTCCATCTGTTCAGCTGTTGAAAATTCATAAGCCAAAGTATGGTAAACCGGCATCGACAAGGAACCATAAGGATCCGGTTTTGGATAACTGAGATTCAACAATCTGTCTTTATGATTTATTTTATTCATTATAATTACCTCTTAAAACAATCTTTACTAAAACAAAATATAAATTAAGCCATAAATTTTTATCCTACCCTTTATTTATAAGGTAAATACAAATTATTAGAGCCTAAGTACAAAGGTAAAAAGGAGTACTTAGATGTATTAAAAAAACATCCCCGAAAGTTTGGGTCGGGGATCTTATTATTTATCTAAAAGTCTGGAAATCTAAATCTGTCCAATGGCGGGACCATTCGCTTTCTATGTTGGTACATTTCATATACCCAATAGAAAATAAAACCTAATACAATACTTTTTTTTAAAGACATAATTAAAATAATTATCTTTTTAATATCCAGGCATCCGAATACTTCGGGTATTGTTTATGCACTTTTCTTAAGAAGTCCTCAGCATCTGATTCATTATCAAATGATGCAGAATAAACATCAATACGTTCAGGTCTCTCCAGAAAGTTAGTACCGGAAAAACCATCAGCTTTAAGAGATTCGGCAAGTCGTGTTGCAGATTTATCTCCTCTAAAGACTCCCATTATGATATAATACCTGGGAGAATTATCAGTTATCTCTACGACCTCGGTTGCCGGAAAAACAGTCCCTTCAGTAACATTCTTCTCAGAGAATAAATCATTCACCTTATTGTTTTTTGGGCGAAGCCATTCCGTTTCATAAGATATCTTTGCTGACTGACGATCAATAGCTACGTCACTCATTGGCAAAAAGAAGATTATTAAAATTACAGCGGCAACAGCTGCAGCGGCAGCACCAACCGAACGTAAATTTCGCTTTCTATTTGTATCTTTGTCAGTTCTGAAATTAGTATTTGCCTCAGTCAAACTTACAGGTTTTTGCAATTGAATCATAGGTTTCAATCTTGCCATGTTAAGCCCGAAAAAAGCAGGTCGTACAAAAGCCCCTGGTTTATATATAAACCGATTATCATCTAATAGTGTAAATGAACCCAGTTTACTAAGTTCCACCGATCGTTGTTCTCTCAACTGTTTCTTAATTTCATTAACTTCATGCTCGATCCTCAACATTGAAGCTTCAAACGTGAGGTCATAAGCTTTCATGTACGACTCAGCCAGAAGTCCGTCGTTATAAGTCAGTTCCCTGTTGAAAACGAGTTCACAAGAAGGTGGATAAAACAGTGCAATCCCATCTCTTTGCGAATTAGTTGTGTTTACAACAAATCCCCCTAGATCAGGAATAATTACACAATTGTGCTCGTGCAGTAAGAATTCTATATGAGTCACAAGTCGGTTCATAAGGCAAAGATAAAAAATTACAGGTAAATAAGGTCAAAAATAATAAAAAATATCACCATTTTTAACTAACGAGTTACTTTATCAGGATGTTTATTTGCAAAATCTTTCCAATCTTTATATTTTTTGTCTCCTGAATTTACACCTGATTGATAAAAATGACACAATGCAGCTGCAAGTCCGTCTGAAGCATCAAGCTGTGGAAGCATTTTGTCATCCGGTATATGCAAAATCTTCTGCAGCATATAAGCTACCTGTTCTTTAGCAGCCCTTCCGTTACCTGTAATAGACATTTTAATTTTCAGAGGAGCATATTCAAAAATAGGAATATCTCGGGAAATTGCTGCAGCCATTACAACACCTTGTGCTCTACCTAGTTTAAGCATACTCTGTACATTTTTACCATAAAAAGGTGCTTCAATAGCAAGTTCATCAGGCAGATATTCTTCAATTAGTCCAATTATCCGTGAGTATATTTTAGCTAGTTTAATATAATGATCGCCATACTTTCCCAACTGCATTACCCCCATAGCCTCCATAGACGGCTTATTATCTAAAACTCGCAGAATACCATAACCCATAACCTGTGTACCAGGATCGATTCCCATTATTATACGCTCTTTCTGAATATGCTCCTTTTGCATGGTATTCAATCTATCATTTAATAATCAACAGTCTGCATTACAGTAGAAAAACCAATCAGCTTTTCTTTAAACTTTTCCATTAACGGATTAAACACATCTTTACTCTCTTCCTTATTCCATTTATCGAGTTGGTCGATACTTCCAACTTGAAACTCCATTGCATAAGAAAGACCTTCATCTTCATTACTGCCGAAAACACGGGCAAATCTTGCCGAATTTAATATGCCGCTTTTGGTAGACATAGGTATAAACCTCTGTAATATATATTCAACAAATTCTTCATTAAGGACTTCATCAATATGGAAAGTTGTATTGAAAATAATCATCGAAAGGAGATTTTATGTAATTTCTGTCACATTTGAATTGCAAATATACATAAAATCTCTATCTTTGCACTGCTTTATTGAGGTGACAACGATTAAAAATTCAATCAATAAATCAAATCAAGGGGGATTAGCTCAGCTGGCTAGAGCGTTTGACTGGCAGTCAAAAGGTCATCGGTTCGACTCCGATATTCTCCACTGAAATAAAAAAAAGCGGCTTGCATTTGCAAACCGCTTTTTTTATTTCTTTAAAAATTCTGTCTTCAAAAATATCGTTTGTCCATCAACTCTTGCTTGAACATGAGTTGGATCATCTTCAGTAAGTCTTATTCCACGTGCACGTGTACCTCGTTTAACAACCATCGAAGAGCCTTTAACTTTCAGGTCTTTGATAACAGTTACATCATCACCGTCAATCAGCTCATTACCGTTACTGTCAATAACTTTTGTCAACTGTTCAGCAGAGTCCATATCTGACTGAGTCCACTCATGAAAACATTCAGTACAGTGAAAAAGTGAACCGTCAAAATAAGTTACGGCACTTTGGCATTTAATACATTTTGGAGTTTGAGTCATTTTTAATCTTTGTTTTTACCCTGCAAAGATACGACTCTAATCCTGTATTAAAAAATCAATTACTTTTTAGATTGAATATAAAGCTGATCCCTCGGAAGCAACTCTTTCAAATTAGCAATATTATAAATCGTGACAGCTTGAGTAACCGATGTATATTCCATATACTCCGGAATACTCAGATCAAATCTATCCCTGTTTGTGTGCCATATCTCTCTGTAGTTAAAATTATAACCCAGAGGGTCAGTATTAACAAAATGTATTACAGGAACTCCATTCCTTTGAAAGTAAGCATTATCTGTTCCCCATGCCTCAGTTGGTATTTCGATTGCCGGTTTTGTACTTTTCTCTACCACAAATTTTATACGAGGATCATAGTCTTTCAATCCTTCTGTACACTTAACTATATCATCGTACATGTTTTCCGGAACCACAAGTCCCGATGCTGCCAATGGACCACCATCCCTGTTAAAATGATTTGAAATATTTGGAAGTTTTTCTTTATTATTTTCTACCCAAAACTTGGATCCTAATAAACCAAACTCCTCACCTGCATAAAAGTTAAATAAAATTGTCCTGTCAGGACGACCCCCTGCTTCCATTATCATTCTAGCCATCTCCAAATTAGGAGCAACACCTGTACCGCAGTCAACAGCACCGGTTGCCGAATCATAAGAATCCAGGTGACATCCACTAATCACATACTCATTAGGGTATTTCACTCCTTTTATCTTACCGATAACATTATGATATTTTACAGGTCCCGGTTTAAAATAATTCCTTATATCAAACTCCATCACTACATATTCCCTTTTCTCCACCTTGCTTCTAATAGCTTTGTACTGATTCTCATTTAGTTTTATATCAGGTATATTTGGCAGATTATCAAAAGAAAGATTATGCAAATTCTTCCTGTCATACATAGCACTAAGTGGCACCGGAGCCGACTGTATGATTCCTAAAATACCTGCCTCCTTCATCTCCTTATAAAAAAGTGCAGGCTCCAAAACCAAATTTTTAGCAGCAGCAGTATCATTCTTAGAAATTATTTCAGCTCTAATTGAATCACCGGTTAATGAATGGTCAATTGGAAATCCATTGCTTGTTCCCTCAATCAAAACCCATGCACCTTTTAATGTACCCTTAATCATTTCAAACTCACGAGTTGTTTTAGGTTCAATAACCACGTGCCCTCTTTGCAAGCCTTTGGTTCCTGAAGTATAGCTTGGGGTCACAAAATCAAGTGTCATACTCTCATCAGAGTAAACCTTACCAAACCATGGTCCCCTGTTAAATCCAACAGGTAATTCACCAACCTCTTGAATTTCAACCTCCAGACCCCAACTCTCAAGTTTATCAGCCACCCAATTTGTAGCATTTTCATAAGCATCAGATCCAATAACCCTTCCCCCAATTCTATTGGTAAGAATATCCAAGTGTTCCATGGTACGGTTATCAGTCTTTCCAATCTCCATTATTCTCTTACTTACTCTGTTTTGCGCAAATAAACAACCCACAGATATAATCAGCAAAAATGCAAAAAACACTCTCTTCATTATCTTTCTATAATATTAAATTTAATATATATTTAACTTTAGTAGATACAAAGATAGTATTTTTGTAAACTGTTTACAATATTTCCACTCCTTGCTTTTCACACAATTCCAGAGCCATTTCACGCAACCGATACTTCTGTATTTTACCGCTTCCCGTCATTGGGAATTCATCTACAATAAATACATAACGAGGAATTTTATATTTAGCTATGTGCCCTTTGCAAAATTCACGTACATCCTGCGTATTCAAATCAAAACCTTCTCTCTGAATTATAAAAGCACCAACATCTTCACCGTAACGCTTAGATGCTACTGCAACAACCTGAACATCCTTAACACCCGGCATTTTGTAAAGATAGTCCTCTACTTCTTTTGGTGATATGTTTTCTCCACCACGAATTATAATGTCTTTAATTCGTCCGGTTATCCTAAAATTACCATTTTCGTCCTTAACCCCCAAATCCCCAGAGTGCATATATCCGTTAATATCAACAACTTCAGCAGTAGCTTTGGGGTTTTTATAATAACCTTTCATCACATTATATCCACGACAACACATTTCTCCGACTACACCAGTAGGACATTCTTTTCCTGTCTCAGGATCAAGCACTTTCACTTCTGTGAACTCATATTCACGACCAACAGTTGTACATCGAACTTCAAAAGGATCATCTACCCTACTCTGCGTCATTCCAGGAGATGTCTCTGTCATACCGTAAACACTTGTCAGGTTCATATACATTTTCTCATTAACCTCTTTCATCAACTCCTCAGGACAAAGTGATCCAGCCATAATACCTGTTCTCAAAGTACTCATATCAAACAGTGAAAACATAGGATGATTAAGCATTGCAATAAACATTGTCGGCACTCCGTGCAACACAGTACACCGTTCTTTATGAACTGATACAAGAGTCATCAATGGATCAAATCTCTCTATCATAATCTGCGTGCTTCCATGAGTCAGACAACACATTGTTGCCAGAACAACACCGAAACAATGAAATAAAGGTACGCATATACAACACTTATCATCAGAAGTAAAATTCATGTGCACCCCGGTCAGATAACCATTATTGACAATGTTATGATGAGTAAGCATAACTCCTTTTGGGAAACCGGTAGTCCCTGAAGTATACTGCATATTCACGACATCCTGACAATTTGTAAGCGATCGAAGTCTTTTAAACTCATTATCAGCCACATTCTTGCCTAATAGCAAAATCTCAGCAGTATTAAACATTCCTCTGTATTTCTCCTGCCCAATGTAAACCACGTTCTTTAGTTCCGGATAGCGTTCCGACTTCAGTTTACCTCTTTGTGTTGTTTTAAGCTCAGGAATCAAGTCGTATATTATGTCAGTATAATAACTCCCTGGAATACCATCTGTCATGCACAAAGTATGCATATCCGAGTCCTTCATAAGATAATCAAGCTCTTCCAGCCGATAACTTGTATTCACAGTAACTGCCACTGCACCTATTTTGGAAGTAGCATACAGAAATGTCAACCAATCAGGTACATTCTGAGCCCATATACCAACATTACTCCCACGTGTTACACCTATAGATATCAACCCTTTGGCCATATCATCAACCCTTTCGTTGAATTTCTCCCATGTAAAACGCAGATCTCGGTCCGAATATACAATATACTCTTTATCCGGAGTTTCCTTAGCCCAATATTCGAGCCAGTCGCCCAACGTTCTGTCAGACAATTTTATATCAGATTTAATAGTCATCATAATAAAATTTTATGCAGGAGAATATACCACAGCAAGAATCTTTGCACCATTCTCATCGATCGATGTAACCAGATGATCCACGATAGAATCATAATAAATACTGTCGCCCTGTTTCAATATGTATGATTCATTTCCGTAATTCACTTTAATAGAACCTTCCAACACAAACAAGAACTCTTCACCTTCATGAGAAGAGCGTGCCTCATTACCATTTTCTGTTTGAATATTAATAAGGAAAGGCTCCATATTTCGCCCTGCTTTACTTGCAGCAAGTGACGTAAAATCCATGTGTGAGTTGCTGTTTGTCTGGTGACTTGTGAATGTGACCATCTGTTGTTTATCTTCACCACGATTCACCACAGGGCCTATCTGTTCACTATCATCGAGAAATGTGCCAAGGCGGACACCCAAAGCCCTGGAAATTTTTATTAAAGACGAGAGTGAAGGAATCTTCTCACTCTCACAAATTCTATTTACCTGTTCTGCCGTAAGTCCTGAACCTTCAGCCAGTTCTTTGACTGATATGTTTTTATCGGCACATATAATCTTGATTTTATCTGTTACTGTTGACATTGATTTAAAATTACATTTGTTTCATAATTTTTTTCAAACGGCAAATGTAAAAGATTATAATTATATAGGCAAGTTTTATTGTAAAATGTTACAATTTAGGGCAGCTTTATAATAATTCCGTTGACAGGTTCTTAATCGCAACAACTTTTCTTCTTTCAATGTTGTTTAAATTATTAATATTGACTAGTATCTATGAAACAAAGATTAAATGTATGCAAACTCACAGGGATATTCAGTTTCTTTTTGACAATAAAAGCTATTGGTCAGAAAATGATAAACTTTTCCATTTGAAAAGTCCTCGTATGTCACAAGACGTAGTTTAACCTGGTATTTCCTTACTGAATAATATTCGGTTAGTCTGATGGCAACATCATCCAGTACGCCAGTACTTGAATCAACATTGTGTTTTACAAGCGTTACAAAGTTGATGTTGTACTTAGACCTGTTGACAAAGAATGCCTGTTCCTTGGTAAACAGACTTAGGCACAGGTCAATTGTAGTACTGCCCAAAGCGTAGACCATATTGTCAAGATCCAGTCTAAATTTGGGATCATCTGCATATAAAAGTCTGGCTTGTTTGATTAAGACCTGGCATAATCGGCATAAATTCTCCAATTGCGTATCTCGTTAGCCTCCGCCAACGTGGATTTAGCAATTGCAGTTCTCAACCCTGAGAGATAAATTTTCGATGAAAAAGAAGTTAAGCTGCTTTCAATGTCACGGAGGCTTTCTCTAGCGGTTAGTTGGGCAAAATTCATAATCAGAAAATGCTCGTTACAGGTTAATCTTCTTAGCCGGAAGTAACCCTTGTAACGATCAACGCATCTCTGGAATTGAAAATCTGATTTAAACATCATTAGTTGTTATAAAACAGTTTTGCATGAATTCATAATGTTGAATATTAATACATAAACAAAAGTATAAATCCAAAACTAACTTTAAATTGATAAATGTTGCCGTATTATATCATCAACACTATCCTGTAAACACTACATTAATCATAGGGATAATTATGAGTTGGTACATGAACAATATAAATATGAATAAAAGTTGAGCAAAAAAAACGCATAAGCCTTGAAAAGACCTATGCGTTTAACTTATATTATACAACAACTTAAAACCAACTATTTACCAATTCATAGTTATCCTTATACCACATTTCAGCTCCATCTTCTTCACCTTCACTTTCAATGATTGCCATCAGACCATTAAGCTGCTCTTCACTAAGATTAAACTTTTTGAAGAAGTCAGCCACTTCAGGCTTGTCCTCTTCAAATCCTCTTCTCGACACAATTGTACATTTGTCGGTAGGATATATGTCTTTAGGATCTTCCAAGTATTTAATATCAAAATTATTCCATTTATAGTGTGGTTTCCACCCGGTAATAACAATCCACTCATTGTTCTTTGTGGCTTTTTCAAGAGCAGCAACCATGGCTGGTCCACTCGATGAGATTTGTTCATAATCAAGACTATACTCATCAATTGCTCTAATAGTATTGCGGTGAATACCTGCTCCACTGCCAATTCCAATTATTTCACCGTCAAACTGGTCATGATTAGCGTTAAGCTCTTCTATCGAATTTATGGTAACGTAAGATGGCACAACCAACCCCGTAGTTCCTTCGCTAAAAGATTCACCCAAAACGACAAGTTTATCTCCATAATCCCTCCAGTAATCCTCGTGCGTATATGGCAGCCAAGCATCAAGGAAAACATCACCTTTTGAATTTGATTTAGACAACTCACCAAAAATCAAACCGGGTTCGAGGTTAATAAGTTCCACATCATAACCTTTATCCTCTAACGCCACCTTAGCCAAATATGTAAATGCTACTCCTTCAGACCAGTTGGGGTATAATATGGTTACTTCTTCATTTTCACTTCCAGCACTACCTCCACACGAGATAAATAATAAAGTGGAAGCTACTATCAGACTTAAATAATACTTTAATTTTTTCATCCTTTTTTTTATTTACTTTAATTTTTTTCAACTAAATATATTTCTGAAAAACTATAACAGACTTCAATGGCAGTTTAAACCTATATGAAGTTTTAAATAATTTCTATCTCCTATTAGCAAAAGATTGTGTTATACGGTCGAGTATAATTGCCAGAATAACAATACCAAGACCAGACTCAAAACCTTTTGCAACATCATTTTGCTGTATTCCCTGATACACTATACTTCCTAAACCTTTGGCTCCTACCATTGATGCTATAACCACCATTGACAAAGCCAGCAAAATCGCCTGATTTACACCAGTAAGAATAGTCGGCATAGCCAGCGGCAATTCAATCTTTCGTAAAATCTGCTTACCTGTTGCGCCATAAGCACGTCCTGCCTCAACAACATCCTCCGGAACATTCTTTATCCCAAGGCTCGTGAGTCGGACGGCAGGTGGTAGCGAAAATATTACAGTAGCTACAATACCCGGAGTGTTGCCAACACTAAAAAAGAAAATGGCCGGAATCAGGTAAACGAAAGCAGGCATAGTTTGCATGAAGTCAAGTATAGGCTTGATTATTACATCAGCTGTTTTGTTTTTAGCTGACAATATACCAAGTGGAATACCCAGAACAAGAGCAATAAATGTAGAAACAAGCACCAGCGTAGTAGTATGCATAGCATCTTCCCAGTACCCCATAGCGTAGATAAGAGAGAGACCTATTACAATAAAAAGTACCAGTCCAATACCTTCCTTTATACCCTCTTTCTTAAACATTTTGTTCCCTGTTTTAGCATAATATGCCAGCAGTATAACAATAATCAAAAAAACGATAAACGGTGTACCAAGCAGAAGACTGTTAATACTATCCACAATCCACGTAATACCTTCGTCCATCGCACTCCAGAGAAACGAAAAATTTTCCTCCAAAGCATTAATTCCTATTTCAATATATTTTCCTAAATCAATTATTCTTTCCATAGAGTCAGTTTTTTAAAGCATCCGTTTTTAAATATCGTTTGCTTTTCTTATCAAATGCTTTACCTCTTCATCTCCAAAACGCGTTGCCTCGATAATCAACGAAGTTTGGGTCACAAGTCCCAATAACCTGCCGTTATCTTTTTCAACTACAGCTAAAGGATAGTTATTACCTGATATAAGGGGCAACATCTCTTCTACTGTGTACTCCTTATAAACGCTAGGCACCTCGGTCTTCAAGGCTTTATCCAGCGATTTCTCCTTATTATCAGCAAGATCCAACACATCTCTGAGCCATACATATCCAACAAAAGCTCTCTGTTCGTCTTCTACTGGCAAAAATTTCACACCCTGCTCGCGCATTTTGCGTATTGCTCTCATCGGTCCATCTTTATCCAAACGTAAAATCGATGGTTTTGTAAACATGAGTGACTCGGCTGTAATAATTGTTTTGCGATCCACCTTCTCTACAAAAGCACTTACATAATCGCTTGCCGGATTGGTAAGTATCTCCTCTGCAGTACCAATCTGCTCAATAATACCGTCCTTCATAATCATAATTCTATCACCCAGTTTAATGGCTTCATCCAAATCATGAGTTATGAAAACAATTGTCTTTTGCACTTTCTTCTGAATCTGCAAGAGTTCATCCTGCATATCAGACTTAATAAGTGGATCAAGCGCAGAAAAAGCCTCATCCATCAAAAGCACTTCAGTATCATTAGCCAGTGCTCTGGCAAGTCCTACTCGCTGTTGCATTCCACCAGACATTGCCGATGGATACAAATCTTCATAACCTTTCAATCCAACAGTCTCGAGTGCATCTAACGCTTTTTTCTCACGTTCAATCTTATCATCGCCTCTGATCTCAAGACCGAAAGCAGCGTTTTCCAGAATAGTTTTGTGAGGCAAAAGTCCAAATTTCTGAAAAACCATACTCATCTCAAAACGTCGGGTATGAAGTAGCTCATTATTGCTCTCACCCGTAATGTCTTCACCCTTGAAAAACACCTTTCCTGAGGTAGGTTCATTCAACCTGTTTAAACAACGAATCAACGAAGATTTTCCACTGCCCGACAAACCCATTACCACGAATATCTCACCTTCATAAACTTCAAAACTTGCCCTATTAATACCAACGGCACATTTTGTTTGCTCTAAAATCTTTGCTTTAGAAGCCCCCTGCATAAGCATTTCAAGTGCCTCCTTTTTTCTTTTACCGAATATGAGGGTTAGATCTTCAACTCTCAACTTAACACTGTTACTTTCAATCATTATTGACTTATTTGTTTTTTGATTTTAGAAGTAATACCCCAAATTTATATTGAATCGACTGTTCCATTCCTGATTCCCAACGCCTGAACCAAGTCCTTTACCAAAGGAATCTGTTAGCCAGGGCTGATTCTTACCAAGTGCATAGTCTAAATATGTATATAACGGTCCTGCCGTAATAAGCATTCCCGGAATAAGGAAATGGGTATCATGAAATATTTCAACATCCTTATCTACCATAGAGTAGTCTAAATATGTCTGTATAGAAGTTATTGGTCCCCAATTTACAGGAAAAGTGTATGCCAGCCCGGCAACATAAACATTTGCTTTTGAAGCAACACCTCCGGTATAACCATCTCCTCCACCATAGTGATATCCATAACCACCCATCTGAACCACATCAAGCATATCACCGTTGTTACTTTTCGCACTATAGTCATAACGTATAACTTCAGTTTTCAGATTGAATCGTCCGAAGTTACCCTCAAGATGAGCTGCAATGGCCGTTGATAAATCTGTCTCATCGAGCGAAGTGTTATAAATTCCACCAGCCTGTGCAGACAAACCCACATGCCAATTTTCATCAAAATGCCACACCAGGCGAGCATTAATTTGGTTCAATTCCTGATTTGTAGCATCAGTCATAACAATATCACCATTGCTGTCAACAAAAGCACCCTGCCCGGGTACAATATCATACGAATACCTTCCAGCTAAAGCATCGAATCCAGGTCCAGCAGGTTCAGGCTGCCTAAAATAAGCCAAAGTCAAATTCAACTTATCAGTGGCTTCAATGTCAAACTTCACCCCCATATCATAATCATCCTCCAAACCTAAGTAATATGGAATCTGAAACCACCATGAGTGGGATGCGAAGCCAGGGAGACCAAAAGGTACTTGAGAAACTCCAACTTTCATATATACTTTATCTGAAAAAGCATATCCGAGGTATCCGTGATGAATAAAGTGAGTATCTGAAGTTGGATAAAAACGATATTCAAAACTAAGATCGACTCCACTCATTGAGCCATCCACATTAAGCCTCCATGTATCCCATGTTGCTTGTGGATTTAACTTGCTCCACCCATTCTCATAGTTGGTAGCAAGAATATTATACCTCATTGCACCTCCAATCTTAAACCCATCTTGTTTACTATCTTCAGAGAATGCTGTAAATGAGAATATTAATAACGTAACCAGTAAAACAACTCTTTTAAAAAACATATCTTAATATTTAATCACTATACATGCCGTGCATTTCACACCAAAGTGTATATAACACAAAGTATGCAATTTGTAATGGCTCAAAATCTCAATCAGCATGTAAATGGGAAAACTATTAAATAGACCCTTTTGCAAAAGAAACCTACTCCGGAGAGGCAATTGGTAAACTTATTTACTATGCCTTGTGAGATCAGTAGAAGTGTAGTTTTGTTTAAAATGCGGTGCAAAGGTACGTAAACAATGATAAAAGACAAACTTAAATTTACATTTTTTCGAAAGCATTCGAATCTTCAACTACTTGAAACAAGCTTCAGGTAAGGATTTTTGATATGAATATTCGTCAGTTTTTATGTTAAAGCATAATTGATAAATAAACAGAAATCTTTTAACACACAAAAGTTAAATGATGATTACATAAAATAATGTAAGACTTTTACTACCCTGAAATGTATAAACTAGCATAGCATATGTCTGAGACATACTCACACAAGGAACTTTCTCCTGTCAACGTATTTGCTTCTGTTTGTCAGTATCACGGCGGAATGCCAAATATTTCCTCACAGGAACATCATACAGTTTCAAAATTATCCATGCTAAAAGTATATTGCCAAACAACAATACAATTGCCATAGGCCAAACCTCTGTAAATGTCAGTTCATTTTTCCACACCCATGAGTAGAAAAGATACATAAATGGGTAGTGTACCATATATAACGGGTATGAAATATCACCAAGAAATTTACATAGTCTTTCGGAGAATTTACTTTTAATAGTACCAGATGCACCGATATAAACTAGAATCGGGAAAATTATAATTGTGCATATAGCATCATATAAACCATTCATCCAAAGCTTATCATCATCTCCGATAAATGGCATTGACAGCAATACAACTATAATTAAGCTACTAATCAAAAACGCTCCTTTTATTCTTTTTGGCTTAAACACACGCGACATTAACAATCCGGCTGAGAATGCATAAAGCAGTCTTAGTAAACCACCAATAAAGTTATTATCAGCAAGGGTCCACCCTACTCCCAAGTGGCCAAATCCTGAGAAGTTACATACTGCAAAAACTGTCAAACCTATAGCGGAAAGTGACACAACCACCTTAAGAGCTTTTGTCGAAAAGCGACGTAATAATAGTGCATAAAGAATATTTCCTATATATTCAAAAAGGAGCGACCAACTAGGTCCGTTAAGCGGAAACATCTCGCCATTACCTCGCACCTCAGCACCACTACCGGGTAGTGCAGGTATAAGAAAAATATGAAGCACAAATGATAATGCAATCATCAGAAAAGGTACCTTCGTAGCATCCCACGTTTCACCTCCCTGAATAAGAAAAGTAATCAATCCCAATAAAGCTCCCATTATAACCAATGGCTGCAAACGAATCAGACGCCTGCGGAAGAAATTCCCAACACTCATCTTTCCCCATCGGTCGTCATAAGCATAACCGATTACAAAACCCGATAATACAAAGAAAAAATCAACGGCAAGATACCCATGGTTAAACTTCTGATCCATCGAACTTGTGGCAAAAGCCTCAAAAATGTGATAAAAAATCACCATTAGCGCTGCTACACCGCGCAATCCGTTGAGAATTTGAAAATGAGGTTTTGTGTCTGAAAATAATGCAGATGATATATTGGACATAAATATATTAAGAGTGTAGTTCTACAATTGTTTTGAATAAACAAAAGTAAACATTTTTCATTAATGCCCCATTTATAAGGTTCCGTATCAATTTAAATAACTCTGATTTTGTTTAATAAAATCACAGCTATATATTACAGTAAACATTTAAGTATAATCATTTTACTAATTATAAGTACTGTTGAAAATATTACAAAACAATTTAACCACATAATAACTTTTTTTGCATTATCTTTGATAAATTAAACACAATAGTCACTCCTTATTAATAAAACAATTATCATGAAAAGAGTAGTTTTAGTGATTGGGTTTTGCCTGTTTATAATTCAGGCTGATCACTGAGTAACTGGTTTCATGTGAATGGTGAAGATGCTAAAAACCTTGATCTGTCGCAACGTAGTGCAGAATCTGTAAAGAATGAACTGATAAAAAACTTTGGTATCGACACCTCATGTGTGTAAACTGAGGGTGCAGGCAAAACAAAACCTGTTGCTCCTAATGATACTCCGGCCAACAAAGCACAAAACCGAAGGGTTGAGTTTGTAAAAAAACCAACAAGAAATTACAACTATTGTTAAAACTACTTTTGTCTTTTAAGTTGATTTAATAAATATACTTTTGAAATTTAGCGGAAGCATTGAATAAACAATTACTATATAAAAACAGTGATTAATGAATAAGAAAGAAATTTACTCTAATAGTTTCACGAAAAGCACTCAAACCTTTTCTTTTGAAATAGTTCTGAACACAAATAATGAGTATTCACTTGAAATTACTGATTACAATAATTCTTCTCCAGATAGTGAAATAAACAAAGTGATTATTCTTGAAGAATCTATTAAAGACTTTGTTAGTGCCTTAAACCAATCAGTAAAAAATTTAAAAGAGCTTATATCCAAATGCATATACACCATGGATGATAGAAGATGACGATAGACTCGAAGCACTTTTTTGTGAAGGAGCAACAATAAAAGAACTATCTGAAATCTTTGGTCGAAATAGTGGAGCAATTAGATCACGTATCAAAAAACTAGAATTAGAATATAAGTATCCACATAAATCACAAAAATATATACAGCTATTGTCAAATTACGAATCTTCATTAAAAAACAAAAATAAAAATTCCATTTGAAATCATCTAATTAACCTCAATCAAAATAGGCGGCAGAAGCCTCAAACTTCTGTCCAAAGTAGTTTGAGCAGATCTGGTTAATGCCTGAGCTTCTCTGATATCATTACGTTTGAACTCTTCAAAAGAATATGTTTCGCCGGCAAGTAATTTAATTTTCTTCACTATCAATTCCCTTCCGGTAGCATTAATATACTTTACATTATAGGTCATCAAACTTGTGGTTTCGGGTCTCCAAACACCACTTGCGTAGGTATAACCTCCTTCATAAGCTCCAACATAAGAATAAGCCGGATCCTCAACAAGATGTTTCCATAAAATTGTGTTTAGATCATTTGTAAGATCTACATTTTTAAAGAACCCCCATCCTTGCCATTTCCTTAGTTCATCTTTCACAGATTCCGGAATTGTTGAATAATTTTCAACATACTCATCTGCAAGTCTCCCAAAACCATGTCCTGCAGCCTCATGTTGAACCAATCCTCTGAAATCATTTGGATATTGAAGATTTGACACAGGAACAACAGAAATTGACATACCATCTGAATACGACCAGTTTGTTCCTGCATATCTTGAGCTGTTAGTGATGACAGTAATTTGTGTTTCTGTCAGATCGGAACTCAGAGGTGCCTTCTTAGCATATTCAAAAGTAACGTCGTGATCTATATCCATTCTTGTAGAATTCGAACTTTCATACTTAGCCGAGAACTTTGTGTTTTTAGTAGTTTCATGATCACTTATTCCACTATCCTCAGAGTAAGCATAAACAATATAAACATCAAAATAATCTCTGTAAGTTCTGAAAGGCTCGATATCGAAAAAGTGATATATTGCCTCGTTCAGATTGTCATCGAACTTTCCTGTTCTGACATCTTCAATTGTGTAACCATCACCAAGAAAGACTAGATCAATACCATTTCCTTTTACAGAACTCTGTACTTTTACATAATCCCCATCGCTAAACTGTAAATTATTCTGATTGATTGTAAGTGTATCAGTACGGTCCTTATTATTAAGTTTAAATATTATTTCACCTGAACGTTCAGGAGATGTGCCTGTAAATTGAGAAACAGAAACAGTTATTGTAACTGAATCAGCACCGGTAGCCTCACCTCCCTCCAGAGATGTCGAAACCCATAGCGGTTGTGAATGAATACTCCATGCGTTACTTGCAGAAACTTTTATATTGTAGGTTCCTCCTTTAATTGATGATTCTATAACATTTTGAGATAGTGACAACCAGCTTTCAATCACTGCCACATTTATTATAACACTTTTATTACCATCTTCTGACCTGACTGTAATGACTGCATTACCCACCTTAATGGCATTAATCATACCAATGTTATCGACCGTTACAATACTTTCATCACTGGAACTCCAAATGAGTCTTTTGTTAGATGCATTTGTAGGTACTACAGCAGCATCAAGTATTTGCATATCACCTTCAATTATTGTAACAGAACTTAAATTTGTAGAGACATCAGTTACCCTTATAAACACTTCTTCTTTGTCACAAGAAACAAAGAAAAACACAACAATAAAAATTGCCGAAAGCAATCTCCTAAATATCATAGTGCCATCTTTAATATAATACCTTAATATAAATATAATATTAATAACGTGAAAACGGTTTCTTAGTTTATTAAATTAAACTTTTAAAACCATAAATATAAATAATTCAACTACCTAAAGACATATA
>Ga0172378_10000860_pt1 | contig 27499 bp, 22 predicted proteins | sample GrowelOW332metaG_FD_119755 | JGI IMG/M metagenome (GOLD analysis project Ga0172378, IMG submission 119755) | Groundwater microbial communities from an aquifer near a municipal landfill in Southern Ontario, Canada - Pumphouse #3_1 metaG | ecosystem: Environmental > Aquatic > Deep subsurface >...
GACTGGCTATCAAGAAATTTTGACTGACCCAAGTTATGCGCAACAACTTGTGACTTTAACTTACCCACATATCGGTAATACAGGTTGTAATGAAGAAGACGCTGAGTCGGGTCGCATTCACAAAGTATGGGCCAACGGTTTAATTATCCGTGACCTTCCTTTATTACATAGCAACTTCCGTGCCGAGCAATCACTAGGTGATTACTTAAAAGCGCACAATGTGGTTGCCATTGCAGATATCGACACTCGACGCTTAACACGTATTTTACGTGACAAAGGCGCGCAAAACGGCTGTATCTTAGCTGGTGAAAATATCACAGAAGAACAAGCATTAGAAAAAGCACGTGCGTTTGGTGGCTTAAATGGTTTAGACCTTGCAAAAGAGTGCTGTGATCCGAACGGTTTTGAATGGACTGAGGGTTCTTGGACGCTTGGCAAAGGTTTTTCTCAACCTGAACTTAAATTCCATGTTGTTGCATACGATTACGGTGTCAAAACCAACATCTTACGTATGCTTGCAGATCGCGGTTGTAAATTAACTGTTGTTCCTGCACAAACTCCTGCGGCTGACGTGTTAGCGTTAAATCCAGATGGCGTGTTCTTATCGAACGGCCCTGGCGATCCTGCTGCATGTGACTACGCAATTGAAGCTGTAAAAACCATTGTAGAAGATGCTCGTAACGTACCTGTTTTTGGTATTTGCTTGGGTCACCAAATTCTTGCACTTGCAAGTGGCGCGAAGACTGTAAAAATGCCTCACGGTCACCACGGTGCTAACCATCCTGTACAGAACATCGAAACTGGCACAGTGATGATTACTTCACAAAACCACGGCTTTGCAGTGGATGCAGATAGTTTACCTGCAAACCTTAAAGCGACGCACAAGTCATTGTTCGATCAAACCCTACAAGGGATTCATCGTACCGACAAGCCTGCGTTTAGCTTCCAAGGTCACCCTGAAGCAAGCCCGGGTCCTCATGACTGCGCACCATTGTTCGATCATTTCATCGAACTTATCGAAGCATCTAAGAAGTAATTAAGGAAGCATCATGGCTAAACGTACAGACATTAAAAGCATCTTAATTCTAGGTGCGGGTCCAATTGTGATTGGTCAGGCATGTGAGTTTGACTATTCAGGCGCGCAAGCATGTAAAGCCCTTCGTGAAGAAGGTTACCGTGTTATTTTGGTCAACTCTAACCCAGCGACCATTATGACTGACCCTGCAATGGCAGATGCAACGTATATCGAACCGATTACATGGCAAACTGTTGCAGCGATCATTGAAAAAGAACGCCCAGATGCAGTTCTTCCAACAATGGGTGGTCAAACTGCATTGAACTGTGCCCTTGCCCTTGATGAGCACGGCATTTTAGAAAAATACAATGTTGAATTGATCGGCGCAACCAAAGAAGCGATCGAAAAAGCTGAAGACCGTAAATTGTTTGACCAAGCAATGCGTAAAATCGGCCTTGAATGTCCAAAAGCTGACATTGCTGAGTCAATGGAAGAAGCTTTAGAAATTCAAGCACGCTTTGGCTTCCCTGTGATCATTCGTCCATCATTCACGATGGGTGGTTCAGGCGGCGGTATTGCTTATAACCGTGAAGAATTCATTGAAATTTGTGAACGCGGTTTCGATCTTTCTCCGACTAAACAATTATTGATTGATGAATCTTTAATTGGTTGGAAAGAATACGAGATGGAAGTTGTTCGTGATAAAAACGACAACTGTATCATTGTATGTACCATTGAAAACTTTGACCCAATGGGCGTGCACACTGGTGACTCAATCACTGTTGCTCCTGCACAAACCCTAACAGACAAAGAATTCCAACTTTTACGTAATGCATCTTTAGCTGTACTTCGTGAAATTGGTGTAGAAACTGGTGGTTCAAACGTACAGTTCGGTATTTGCCCGAAAACTGGTCGTATGGTTGTGATCGAGATGAACCCTCGTGTATCTCGTTCTTCTGCCCTTGCATCTAAAGCAACTGGTTTCCCAATTGCTAAGATTGCTGCGAAACTAGCTGTGGGTTATACGCTTGATGAGTTGAAAAATGACATCACTGGCGGTACAACACCAGCGTCTTTTGAACCTGCGATTGACTACGTTGTAACCAAGATTCCTCGTTTCAACTTCGAGAAATTCCCACAAGCTGATGCAACTTTAACCACACAGATGAAATCTGTAGGTGAAGTGATGGCGATTGGTCGTAACTTCCAAGAATCTATGCAAAAAGCACTTCGTGGTTTAGAAGTGGGGGCATCTGGTTTTGACGAAAAAATCGAATTGGGTACTGAAGGCGCGCGTGAGAAAATCTTACAAGAGCTTAAAGTTCCAGGTCCTGAGCGTATTTGGTTTGTTGGCGATGCATTCCGTCATGGTTTTAACCTTGATGAAGTGTTTGCTGCAACCAATATCGACAAATGGTTCTTGATTCAAATCGAAGACATCATCAAAACTGAAAACCAAATCAAAACCTTAGGTTTTGGTGATTTAAATGCCGACAACATCCGTGCATTTAAACGTAAAGGTTTATCAGATCTTCGTATTGCCGACTTGATGGGCATTTCACAAAAACAATTCCGTAAATACCGTTGGAACTTAGGCGTAATGCCAGTTTACAAACGTGTGGATACATGTGCTGCAGAGTTTGAATCTGACACAGCTTACATGTACTCAACTTACGATGAAGAATGTGAAGCGAATCCATCGACTCGTGACAAAATCATGGTGATTGGTGGCGGTCCTAACCGTATTGGTCAAGGTATCGAATTCGATTACTGCTGTGTACACGCAGCCCTTGCTATGCGTGAAGACGGCTACGAAACTATCATGGTGAACTGTAACCCTGAAACGGTGTCTACAGATTACGATACATCTGATCGTTTGTACTTCGAACCAATTACTTTAGAAGATGTTCTTGAAATCGTCCGTATCGAGAAGCCTAAAGGCATTATCGTTCAGTACGGTGGTCAAACACCACTTAAATTGGCGCGTGCTTTAGAAGAAGCTGGTGCACCAATTATCGGTACATCACCTGATGCAATTGACCGTGCAGAAGACCGTGAACGTTTCCAACAAATGATTCAACGTCTACAACTTCGTCAACCAAACAACAGCATTGTAAAATCTGCTGAAGAAGGTATGGCTGAAGCATCTAAAGTCGGCTATCCACTTGTGGTACGTCCATCATACGTACTTGGTGGTCGTGCAATGGAAATCGTGTATAACGATGAAGAGTTAAAACGCTACTTACGCGATGCAGTTCAAGCGTCTAACGACTCTCCTGTTTTACTTGACCGTTTCTTAGATGATGCGATCGAAGTGGATGTAGACTGCGTATCTGACGGTAAAGACGTTGTGATTGGCGGTATCATGCAGCACATCGAACAAGCCGGTATTCACTCAGGTGACTCAGCATGTTCTATTCCTCCGTACTCTTTATCTAAAGAAGTACAGGACGAAATGCGTCGTCAAACTGTTGCTATGGCCAAAGAGCTTGGTGTTATTGGTTTGATGAACGTTCAGTTTGCTGTGAAAGGCGACGACGTTTACATCCTAGAAGTGAACCCACGTGCATCACGTACTGTGCCGTTTGTTTCTAAGTGTATCGGTGAGTCTTTAGCCAAAGTAGCTGCACGTTGTATGGCGGGTCAATCTTTAGAGTCGCAAGGCTTTACTCAAGAGATCATCCCTGCTCACTTCTCTGTAAAAGAAGCAGTGTTCCCATTCAATAAATTCCCGGGCGTTGACCCAATCCTTGGCCCTGAGATGAAGTCGACTGGCGAAGTAATGGGTGTGGGTAAAACCTTTGGTGAAGCGTTCTATAAAGCGGTACTTGGCGCGAATGAACGTTTACCAGGTTTGCCAACAGAAGGCGAAGTGAAACATGCATTTATCTCTGTACGTGACTCAGACAAGCCACGTGCTGCTGGTATTGCTAAACAGCTGATTGAACTAGGCTTCAAGATTCTTGCAACTGATGGTACATTTAAAGTACTGAGCGAAGCTGGTCTTGAATGTGAACGTGTCAACAAAGTGACTGAAGGTCGTCCTAACATTGTGGATCGTATTAAAAACGGCGAAATCCACCTTGTGATTAACACGACTGAAGGTAAAAAGGCACAAGAGGATTCATTCTCGATCCGTCGTTCAGCCCTTCAAGGTAAAGTGTATAACACCACAACCTTAAATGGTGCAGATGCGGTATGCCAAGCTTTAGCGATTAAGTTACCGATGGATGTTTATCGTCTACAAGATTTAACTCAAGGTTAATTCGCTTCCAGGAAGTCCCGCCACCTTCTTGGTGGCGGGCTTTTTTTCATTTATAGATTTCACTTTTTGAGGGACAACATGCAACGTTATCCTATGACGCCTGAAGGCAAAATTGCCTTAGAGAAAGAATTACATCAACTTAAAACAGTTGACCGTCCTCGTATTATTGCCGCGATTGCAGAAGCGCGTGAACACGGCGACTTAAAAGAAAATGCCGAATACCACGCAGCGCGTGAACAGCAAGGTTTCTGTGAAGGTCGTGTACAAGACATCGAAGGTAAATTGGGCGCGGCTCAAGTTATCGACGTTAAAGATCTTGAACAAAATGGTCGTGTGGTTTTTGGTGTGACAGTCACTATTGAAAACTTAGACACCGAAGAGCAAAAGACCTATAAAATCGTAGGTGATGACGAAGCTGACTTTAAAATCAATAAGATCTCTGTCAACTCACCAATTGCTCGTGGTTTATTGGGCAAAAGCGAAGGCGATGACGTCAAAATCGTAACACCACAAGGTGAAGTTGAATATGAAATCGTGAGTGTTGAATACCTCTAAATTTCAGCAAAACTGATCTAACCCCTCATTTGAGGGGTTTTTTATAAGTATTTTGCATACAAGCTGCTAGTTTTAACTGATCACGTTGCTGTAAAGCCAACTGTACCCCAGCCTGATCTGATGCGGTTTTATCCTGACTAAGTTTAGAAATTGCGTGTATAGCGCTAATCTGAATATTAAACACCACTAAATCCTCAAGTAAGCCCAAAAGATAATCACGTGGTGCATCTGCCATTTTCCAAGCTGCTTTGCCATAGGTTTTGCGTTCTTGTTGTTGGGTCAGTTGACCTAATGCAGCAAGCTTAGTTTTTTGAGCATGAAAAAATTCAATTGTGCCATGTACATGTAGCGCTTGATAATTCCATGTAGGTACTTTTTGATGATCAATTTGCTTACTTGGATAATCATTGGCAGAGATATAAGCATCTTCGCCTTTAAAAATACACAATACCTCTTGCCCTGCCTTGACTTGAGTAAACAACTCGTTGGCACATGCCATATGCCCCACCAAGCAAGTTTGATCTTTTAATAACAGCGGTAAATGTGTAGCCACAAGACCTGATTTGCTATGTGCCACAATACATGCTAAAGGATATTCATCGATTAAACGCGCAATTTCGGTGGGTCTTGTTTCTTGAAATTCTTGAGGAATAGACATGATGGTGCCCGATTTAATTATGACCTTGCAGCACTATAAAATAAATTTGCCAAAAACGCGCTGCCAATTTTCGGCTATACTTTGGGCTTCGCTATTTGCCTTGAGTGTTTATGTCTGAGCCGTTAATTAATTCGCCTGTAAAACATTGGTGTGAGTTTGAGTTTATTGCTAAAACCGTTCGCAACCCCAATATTCATATCAAAGGCAATTACAGTTACTACTCAGCGTATTGGGATCAAGGTTTTGAGCGTTGTGTGGTGCGCTATTTACATAACAAAGCTTCCACGCCTGATAAACCGATTGATCAGCTTTATATTGGTAACTTTGTCTGTTTTGGCGCAGAGTGCGTGATTATGATGGGCGGCAACCAATTACACCGCACCGATTGGATTTCAGCTTTTCCATTTGATACACGTAGTTTTGTGCCCGCAGGCGACACCGTGATTGGCGATGGCTGTTGGATTGGTTCGCGTGCCATGATCATGCAAGGCGTGACTTTAGGCGAAGGTGCTGTGGTGGCCACAGGTGCTGTGGTGACTAAAGACGTACCGCCTTATGCAGTGGTGGGCGGTGTACCGGCTAAAATCATTAAATATCGTTTTTCAGAAGAAGATATACAAAAATTGCTTTCTTTAAATCTGTATGACTTAGACGAAAAACAGTTTTTAAAAATGCGTGAACAGTTGCAGACGGATGATATTGAGGAATTATTCACTTCACTAAGCATATAGCACAGTAAAAAGATAATTCTTCTCTTCCTTATAGCTAATTCAAGAAATACAAAATGCTATAAACAATGTTTTTCCAAGGTGTCACTCACCACGTCACCCTAACGTTCTGCACCACATTGCAACCTATCTACATAATGGGTGAGTTGTTCACCTAAACGTTGACCATTCGTCTATATATGCCCCGACTTTGGTGGCAATCACCCTTGTATCTTCACAATTTTCTGTTAGCTTCAATTTTGCCAAAGCTTAAATTATCTAGATGAATTTACTTGGTTTTATTCAAAGAAATTTTGCGTTACTATAGCAACATAAACATTAAAACCTAACAATAAGGAACAACAACATGGCTTACCAACATATCCTTGTCCCAGTCGATGGCTCAGCAACCTCACTTGCCGCTGTGGAAAAAGCTGCTGACTTTGCCAAAGCATTTAACTCTAAAATTACCGTGGTACAGGTATTAGCACTTGACCCGTATATTGCCGCTGAATATATTTCTGCATCTCAAACCAATGACATGATCGAACGCGCCCGTGGCGCAATCTTAAGCGATCTCAGCAGCGCAAAAGAGAAATTTGCTGAATTAGGCGTAGAAGTAGACACCAAATTGGTTGAAGGTCAAGTGGTGCATCGCGAGTTGGTGAAAGCCGCAGAAGAATTAAATGTTGATCTGATTATTATTGGCTCACATGGTCGCACGGGTCTTAAAAAATTATTTTTAGGTAGTGTTGCGCAAAATGTACTCACAGAAGTCGATATTCCTGTGCTTGTGGTACGTCATCCTTAAAAAAAATATGCTCCCCACACTCATGTGGGGAGTTTTTACATCTGCCATCTATATTGGCGCATGTTGACACGCTGATGATTGACCACAATACCTTCTCGCGCTAACAACAACACCTGTAAATTCTCGCCATTGCTTAAGTTTTGCGTACAAATACGCCCTTGTGCATTCACCACACGATGCCAAGGTAAATCACTATCTTGATCAATGCATTGCAACACGCGTCCGACTAAACGTGCATGTTGAGCTAAACCTGCAAGCCGCGCCACTTGTCCATAGCTTGCCACATAACCATACGGGATTTGCGCCACCACAGCTAAAATGATGGGGGCGAGTTCATGCTGTATAGACTTTTTCATATTCATCAAGCATTAGAAATTATCAGGGCTTTCTAAGCGTTTTACCTCTTGGGCTTTTTCAGGATTATGCACGGCAGCAATTCCATCATCACTGCGTAAGTCAATTAATTCATCGGCTTTATACACTGTAATTACCTCACGCCCTTGCGCATCTTCACTCACCCGATACTGAAATCCTTTACGATTCATTTTATGGCACATACGCTGATACCAGCCTTTAAAGCCTGTGGTTTCTTGCTGCGGATTATAATAAAAGGCATTCATCACTGCAGGTAAACCTAGACCACATACCACACCCGATAACAACACTGCAATAAAGGTATAACCAATCAAGATGCTACTATATTCTGCCAACTGGGGAATATTTGCCACTGCCAAAATCAGTGCCAATGAAATGCCACCACGTACCCCACCCCAAGACAAAATGGTTAAGCTGCCGTTATAACTTTTTTTACGTACACTCGGGAAAAAAGCAAAGGATAAATAATTGGCAGCAAAACGTGAGGCATGCAAAATCATAAAGGCCACAATGCCACCTAAAATTAAATGAAAGCTTAAATCTAAAATAAATAGCTCCAACCCAATTAAGGTAAACAAGAACGAATTAATAATGCCTTCAACCGTATGCCAAAAATGATTGACTTCACGAATCTCTAGCTCTTGTAAAATTTCTTTCCATTTATTACCCACAATTAAGCCCCCAATCACACAAGCAATCGGTGCAGAGGCATGTGCAAATAAAGCCACCAGATATGAACCACAGGCTAACAATGCTGTGGTTAAAATTAAGGACTCCATTTCGTGTTTACCGCGTAATAAACGTAAAATCCCATGACCAAAGGCTACGCCAATCACCACAGCCACCACAATTTCATAAAGTAAGGTTTCTAAGACACCCAGTACGGTAAAATTTTCGCCCTTTAAAACATTAAGTAAAGTCATAAACACTGCAATACACATGGCATCATTAAATAAAGACTCACCTTCTAATTTAACCATGAGGTGATGAGGCGCACGTACTGAACTGAGCACTCCCTTAATCCCAATCGGGTCAGTTGCGCCTAAAGCTGCACCAAGCAGCAATAACACCAATAAATCAACCTGCTGCCCCATTAAAAATTGATAGCCATACAGCACCACGCCAAAAAATACGGCACATAACACCAAAGCGAGACTGGCTAAAATGCCAATGGGTTTCCAATGGCTTTGTAAATCAGAAACCTTAAATTTCAACGCCGATGAGGTTAAAATAAAACAGATTACGCCATTAATTAAAAAGTCATAAAAATCAATATTTCTAACTGCTTCTTCAATATTGTGCAAATTAATCACAATAAACGGATTACCATTAAATAAGCTTGCGGCCCATTGCAAAATAAACACAAAAATTGCCGACACAATCGGTACACCAATTGCCTGTGGAAAGCCAAGTACTCGCTTGTTAAAAATCGTGGTTGCAATCGACAGTGCAAAAATCACGGTGAATACTTGTAGAAAAAAATAATTTCCCATCGGCTTTCCATGTATGGCGGTAAATCTAATATTTTGAGGAAAAATGCTTTGGTTTTTTGCATTTTTTAATATGATTATTGTAGCGTGTTTTATGCTTAAGCTGGGTGCAAAAGTAAAATAGCCCAATACAGTATGCTTGGGCTTTGTCCAACACTACAGCGTTGCTTTGATCATTCAATCTCACAAGAAAATGGCAGCCTATTTTTTAAGTCTGCCATTTCATTAGCCTTAATTTCCTTAAATGGGCTGATTAAACGTATCACATTGATTGATTTGTCCGCCTTTCCAGCCAATATCAAACCATTTCATGCGCTGTGCACTTGTACCGTGGGTAAAACTATCCGGCACGGTATAACCTTGGGCTTTTTTCTGTAAGTAATCATCGCCAATTTTATGCGCAGCATCCATCGCTTCGGCAATATCACCTTGCTCTAAAAACTGTGTACGTTGATGGTTATGATACGCCCACACACCTGCCAAGCAATCGGCTTGTAACTCTTGACGTACCGACAATGCATTGCCTTGTGCTTTATTGGCTTGACTACGCGCTTGCTGAACTTGGCTTGAAATACCCAAAACCGTTTGAATATGGTGGCCAACTTCATGTGCAATTACATAGGCTTGAGCAAAGTCACCCGCTTGATCATTACGCGACAATTGCGTAGCATTTTGCTCACCAGTAATGCCCATTTGGCTACGCATATCTTTAAAGAAGCCGGTATCAATATAAACTTTTTGGTCGGCAGGACAATAAAATGGCCCCATGGCCGATTGTGCTGTACCACAGGCAGAATTCACCACACCATTAAAAATAACTAGTTTCGGGGGTGGATAGCTTTGCCCCAATTGCTGTTGAAAGACCTGTGACCATGTGTCTTCCGTGTCGGCTAAAACCACACTGACAAATTCCATCGCTTCTTGCTGCTCAGGCGTGGGGTTTTCTAAACCAATTGCTTGGCTCACTTGACCTTGCGTGACCTGCTTGGTTGTTTGATAGGCTTGTTGCGGGTCAACCCCAAAGAATTTCCATGCCACAAAAGCCACCACTAGGCCTAAGATACTCACCCCACCGGCTTTAGCTGCCCCACCACCACGGCGATCTTCAACATTGTGACTACTGCGACGCCCTTTCCATTGCATAGTTGTTATCCTTGTTCAGTCTTGGGTTTATTGTAGCGAGCTTTAAGGAGTTTTTGTACGTGGCCATAACTTCTTGATCAGTGTAACCACTAACACCACAAGCAAACCTGCCACAATTCCAATCACAAAATTAATTAAGGTTGGAGTCAATGCACCCATAATGCTGCCTACAGTTGGAATATGTTCCAGATGATCGACCGCATCTTCAGTAAAGTGATGCAATAAAGGGATCGCATGGTTAATAATCCCCCCACCCACCAAAAACATCGCAAGTGTACCCACGATAGTCAGGGTTTTCATTAAAATTGGTGCAAAGGCCAATAGAGCATGTCCCATTTTTTGTTGAGCAGCTGAAGTTTTTTCTGTCAGGTATAGACCCATATCATCAATTTTAACAATTAATGCCACCAAGCCATATACACCAATAGTCATTGCAATGGCAATCACGGTTAAAACACTCACTTTGGTCACAAAAGCTGCTGTTGCCACTGTGCCTAATGAAATCACAATAATTTCTGCTGATAAAATAAAGTCAGTACGAATAGCGCCTTTAATTTTGTCTTTTTCCATATTGTGCAATTGCGCTTCAGTCAGTGCCAATTGGGTGGCTGCCTCTTCAGCAGTTTTAGCTTTTTTATGCTGCAATGTATGTAAGACTTTTTCAACGCCCTCATAACACAAGAATAAGCCACCGACCATTAACAAAGGATTAATCAGCCATGGTGCAATCACACTAATTGCCAAAGCCAACGGCACTAAAATCACTTTATTCACAAATGAGCCTTTGGCCACGCTCCAGACCACAGGCAGCTCTCGCTCAGCACGTACCCCACTGACTTGCTGTGCGTTTAAAGCTAAATCATCGCCCAATACCCCTGCGGTTTTTTTAGCTGCCATTTTACTCATGACTGCTACATCATCCATAATCGTGGCAATATCGTCTAATAATAAGAGTAAGCTGCTCATAATTTTGGTTCTCTGTTTTATTTTTCTTGAGTTTAAAACTACAATCTTAAAAACTCTGTACAGCATTTATTACCAGTAGGCTGACACACATAAAACTTATACCGTACAATGTCGCTATTCATCGTGATATTGATGTCATACAACGACTTGGAAGACAGCATGACTACTCCAGATAATCGTCCAGTAATCTTAACTGGCGACCGTCCGACCGGACAATTACACTTGGGCCATTTTGTAGGTTCGCTACGTTCACGCGTCGGTTTACAAGATTCTCATCATCAGCATTTGTTACTTGCGGATGCACAAGCCTTTACCGATAATGCTGATAACTTTGAAAAAGTACGTCGTAATATTATTGAAGTGGCAACTGACTATTTAGCGGTAGGTATTGACCCCACCAAAACCACCATTTGTGTGCAATCAAGCTTACCTGCGCTCAATGAATTGACCATGTTGTATCTCAACTTTGTGACCGTATCACGCTTAGAGCGCAACCCAACCATTAAATCTGAAATTCAGATGCGTGGTTTTGAACGTGATATTCCAGCCGGTTTCTTATGCTACCCAGTGGCACAAGCGGCTGATATCACTGCATTTAAAGCCACTGTGGTACCAGTAGGTGAAGATCAAATTCCAATGATCGAGCAAACCAACGAAATTGTACGTCGTGTCAATCGCCAAGTAGGTCGTGAGTTACTGCCTGAATGTAAAGCATTATTGTCTAATGTGGGTCGTTTACCAGGCTTTGATGGCAAAGCCAAAATGTCTAAATCTTTAGGTAACACCATTGTGTTAGATGCCACAGATAAAGACGTCAAAAAAGCCGTAAATGCCATGTACACCGATCCAAATCACTTACGTATTGAAGATCCAGGTCAAGTTGAAGGCAACGTGGTATTTACTTATCTAGATGCATTTGACCCGAATAAAGAAGAAGTGGAAGAGTTAAAAGCGCATTATCGCCGTGGTGGTTTAGGTGATGGTACGGTTAAAAAGCGCCTTGAAGGGGTACTCAAAGAGTTACTTGGCCCTATTCGTGAACGCCGTATCGAATTGGCTAAAGATCCAGATTACATTATGGATATACTTAAACACGGTACAGATAAATGCCGTGACATTACGCAACAAACTTTAGATGAAGTGAAAACTTCGCTTGGCGTGTTCCGTTTTTAATTCATTATAAAAATCAAACCCTTCTTTTAAGAAGGGTTTTTTTATGCCTAGGGCTTGTGTAAGTTTTAATTCACAATCAAAGGGTTTTATTCACATTTTGTGCCACATGTTCACGCAACATGACACTTTATTACCTGAATACTGCTGAAACTCAAGCATCAACATCTTAAGATAACTTCATAGCCAAACAGCTTCATTAGATTCTCCTCTATGAGCTTTAAGTTACCCCTGAACCTGTTGCTACAACAGATTCGTTTTTATGCGTAATGAATACCCCAATCATTACGCATTTTTTTTGCCTAAAATTCGCCTTAATTGGGCGAATTTGATGCTTAAGTTAAGGCAATAGCAGGATCGAGTAAACCTTTGTCTTCTAAAAGACTTAACATAGTTGAGCCAAGTTCTGCAGGACTACGGGTGTAAGCCATCCCTGCACGTTCAAAGGCGGCAAATTTCTCTTCTGCTGTGCCCTTGCCCCCTGAGATAATCGCGCCTGCATGTCCCATACGTTTACCTTTAGGCGCAGTCACTCCTGCAATATAACCCACCACCGGTTTTGTGACATTCGACTGAATATATTCCGCGGCTTCTTCTTCGGCGGTTCCGCCAATTTCACCAATCATAATAATGGCTTCAGTTTGTGGATCTTCTTCAAATAATTTTAAGCAATCTATTTGATTCATACCCGGAATCGGATCACCACCAATGCCAATACAGGTTGATTGTCCTAGGCCTAGTTTGGTGGTTTGCGATACAGCTTCATAGGTGAGTGTACCTGAACGCGAGATAATGCCAATTTTACCCGCTTTATGGATATGACCGGGCATAATGCCAATTTTACATTCCCCTGGGGTAATAATCCCTGGGCAATTAGGGCCAATTAAACGTGCATGATTACCATACGTTTCTAAGTAGCGTTTGGCTTTGAGCATATCTAAGGTCGGGACACCTTCTGTGATGACCACAATTAACTTTAAACCCGCATCAATCGATTCAATAATGGAATCAAGTACAAAAGGTGCAGGTACATAAATAGAGGTAGCATTGGCACCTGTTTCACGCACGGCTTCTTTAACGGTGTTAAATACAGGACGGTCTAAATGACGTTGCCCACCTTTACCAGGGGTTACGCCGCCCAAGACTTGTGTGCCATAGGCAATCGATTGCTCGGAATGAAAGGTGCCATTTTTACCGGTAAAGCCTTGTACAATCACTTGGGTATTTTTATTGACGAGTACGCTCATTATTTTTCTCCTTATGCGTTTACAGCAGCGACAACTTTTTGTGCGGCATCAGCCAAACCTTGGGCTGAAATCAAGGTTAATCCCGATTCATCCAGTAACTTAGCTCCTAATTCAGCATTATTGCCTTCTAAACGTACCACCACAGGAATGGCAACATGTACCTCACGTACCGCTGCAATAATGGCTTCGGCAATCATGTCACAGCGAACAATACCACCAAAAATATTAATCAAAACGGCCTGTACTGAAGTGTCCGCAAGAATAATTTTAAAGGCTTCTATGACACGCTCTTTGGTCGCTCCACCACCTACATCAAGGAAGTTCGCAGGTTGTCCGCCATAGAGTTTAATAATATCCATGGTGGCCATGGCAAGCCCTGCCCCATTGACCATGCAACCAATATTGCCCTCTAAAGCCACATAATTTAGATCATGTTCAGAAGCACGTAATTCGCGTTCATTTTCTTGCGATTTATCACGCAACAAAGCAATGTGCGGCAAACGGTATAAGGCATTGGTATCAATGCCAATTTTGGCATCTACACATAAGATTTCGCCATTTTCTCTTACCGATAAAGGGTTAATCTCAAATAAAGCAAAGTCATTTTCCACAAAGGCTTGATATGCCCCTGTCATAATAGTGACAAATTGATTGATTTGTCCATTGTTAAGCTTTAAAGCAAAACCAACTTCACGTGCTTGAAAAGGCTGCAAACCAACCAATGGGTCTACTTCCACTTTAATAATTTTCTCAGGGCTTTCTTCTGCGATTTTTTCAATATCAACACCCCCTTCAGTGGATGCCATAAAAGTGACACGACGGCTAGAACGATCCACCACTGCACCTAAATATAATTCACGTTGTACAGGATAAACATCCTCACAAACTAAAATTTGATTGACGGGTTGACCCAAACTGTCAGTTTGATAGGTGACTAAACGTGTACCTAATAAATTTTTAGCATATTCAGCAGCTTCATCACTTGATTTCACCACCTTTACGCCACCTGCTTTACCACGGCCTCCTGCATGGACTTGGGCTTTCATCACCGCAAACTTACCACCTAATTGCTCAAAAGCATCCCGTGCTGCTTGCTCTGTGTCAATCACAATGCCTTCTTGCACTGGCATTCCATATTGTTTTAATAATGCTTTGGCTTGGTACTCATGTAAATTCATGTCACAACCTTTGTGTTATTCATTTTATATTGTGGCTTTATAGGGCAAACATCCGTCGAACTGACTATAAAGCATATTGTGCTTTGTTATTTTTAGAGGATAAACTGAGCAAACACAACCTTTTTTGCATAAAAAAAGAGCAGCGATTGCTGCTCTTTTTGTTAATCTTTCACAGATTATTTGCGTTTACGCTGAATCGCGTGAATCGCACGGCCATCTACCGCTAAAGCTGCTTCATGTACAACTTCAGAGAATGTTGGGTGACCAAATGTCATCAATTGAAGATCTTCAACAGAGGATACAAACTCAAGTGCAATCATACCTTGGTGAACGATATCAGACGCAGCAGGTCCAATGACGTGCATACCCAGTAAACGATCGGTTTTTGCATCAGCAACAAACTTTACGAAACCAGCATTTTCACCAGCCGCCATTGCACGACCGTTGGCAGCGAAACCGAATTGACCAGTTTTCACTTCGTGGCCTTTATCAATCGCTTGCTGTTCTGTTAAACCTACCCACGCCGCTTCTGGGTGTGTGTAAATCACAGAAATGATGGTGTCGTAGTTGACCTGTGCAGCGTGACCGTGAATACGTTCAACTGCCATTACGCCTTCTTCCATTGCTTTATGCGCAAGCATTGGACCACGGACTAAGTCACCAATTGCATATACGCCTTCTACAGAAGTTGCACACCAATCGTTAACTTCAACCAAACCACGTTCGGTCAGTTTAATACCACAGTCTTCAGCCAATAAGCCTTCAGCATAAGCACGACGACCTACACAAACGATTAACTTGTCAAACGTTTGTGTTTTGTCTTCGCCACCTTGGGTGTATTGAACAGTCACTTCACGACCATTCACTTCAGTACCCGCAACTTTAGCACCAACACGGATATCTAAACCTTGCTTACCAAGTACTTTTTGGTAGTCTTTTGCCAATGCTTTATCAGCCATTGGTAAGAATGCATCCATTGCTTCAAAGACAACAACTTCAGCACCCAAACGACGCCAAACTGAACCAAGTTCTAAACCAATGACACCTGCACCAATCACACCTAAACGCTTAGGTACTTCTTGGAATTCTAATGCGCCAGTCGAGTCAACAATGATGTCTTGATCTACAGGAGCAACAGGAATATTTACAGGAACAGAACCAGTTGCAAGAATCACGTATTTTGGTTCTAAAATTTGAGTTTCGCCTTCATGCGATACAAACTCAACTTTTTTACCTGCAAGTAATTTACCTGTACCTTTTAACCACTCAATACCGTTACCTTTTAATAGGCCATCGATACCTTTAGTGAGTTGGCTTACGATTTTGTCTTTACGTGCAAGTAATTTTGCAAGATCAAACTTCACTTCACCAGTCGTGATACCGTGGTCATCTAAGTGATGCACTGTATCTTCGTAACGGTGAGATGAATCAAGCAATGCTTTCGATGGGATACAACCCACGTTTAAGCATGTACCACCTAAAGATGGTTCGCCTTTATGGATACGTTTTTCGATACACGCAACTTTAAAGCCAAGTTGCGCTGCACGGATTGCAGCTTCATAGCCACCAGGGCCGCCGCCAATTACAACAAGATCAAACTGTTGAGACATGTTTATCTCCAAAAATGGGCCTAGAGGATCACTCTAAGCCCGATTTTTTATTCTTTAAGAATTAAAGGTCAAGGATAAGACGAGCTGGTTCTTCTAACAATTCTTTAATTGTTACCAAGAAACCTACAGCTTCTTTACCATCGATTAAACGGTGGTCATAAGAAAGCGCTAAGTACATCATCGGTAAGATTTCTACTTGACCGTTTACTGCCATAGGACGCTCTTGGATTTTGTGCATACCTAAAATTGCAGTTTGTGGTGTGTTCAAAATTGGCGTAGAAAGAAGTGAACCGAAAGTACCACCGTTAGTAATGGTGAATGTACCGCCAGTCATGTCTTCGATGCCTAATTTGCCGTCACGCGCTTTGTATGCATAGTCACGGATGCCGTTTTCAACTTCAGCATAGTTCATGCGGTCTGTATCACGAAGTACAGGAACCACTAGACCGCGTTCAGAAGATACAGCTACACCAATGTCATAGAAACCGTGATATACGATATCGTCGCCATCAATAGACGCATTTACCGCAGGGTAACGCTTAAGTGCTTCAGTTGCCGCTTTAACAAAGAATGACATAAAGCCTAAACGTGCACCATGACGCTTTTCAAAAGCATCTTTGTATTGTGCACGCATTTCCATGATTGGCTTCATGTTCACTTCGTTAAACGTCGTTAACATTGCTGTTTCTTGGGTTGCAGCAAGTAGACGCTCAGCAACACGCTTACGCAGACGTGTCATTGGAACACGTTTTTCAACACGTTCACCAACCGCAACGCTTAATGGTTGCGCAGCAGGTTTAGCTTGATGATTTGCAACGTCTTCTTTAGTGATACGACCACCGCGACCAGAACCTGCAACTTCACTTGCATTAATACCAGTTTCAGTTAACGCTTTACGTACAGCAGGTGCTTGATCAGCCACTTGTGCACGTTCAACGATTGGCGCATTACCTGCTTGAGTTTGTGAAGATGCTTGTTCTACTTTCTCTTCAGATTGAACTGCTTGAGTTTGAGCCGCGCCAGATACAGCACCCGCTTCAAACTGAGCAATCACTTCAGATGAAAGCACTGTGTCGCCTTCATTTTTGATGATTTGCGCAATCGTACCGTCAGCAGGAGCAACAACTTCTAATACAACTTTATCCGTTTCAATATCACAGATTACTTCGTCGCGTGCTACCGCTTCGCCTGGTTGTTTGTGCCAAGTTGCGATTGTGCCGTCTGCAACTGATTCTGGAAATACAGGTGCTTTAATTTCGGTTGCCATGATTTTAGAATCTCCTGATTATTCTACGATCGCTAAAGCGTCATTTACGAGCTGAGCTTGTTGTTTTGCATGTAAGTATGGTGAACCACATGCCGGTGCAGCAGAAGCTTCACGGCCTGCGTAGCTTAACTTGATTTGTTTACCTGAAGCCATTAAGCCTTCATATAAACGTGGCGCGATGAACAACCAAGCACCTTGGTTTTTCGGTTCTTCTTGCGCCCATACCAATTCAGTCACGTTTGGATACTGAGCAAGAACCTCAGCTAAACGTGCTTCTGGGTATGGATATAACTGTTCAATACGTACAATCACGGTATTGTTCAATTCTTTTTCACGACGTTTTTCAAGTAAATCGTAGTAAACCTTACCACCACAAAGTACAACGCGAGTTACGTCAGCTTTGTTGATGTTATCGACTTCATCGATTACGGTTTGGAATGTACCTGTTGCAAGCTCATCTAAAGTAGAAGTCGCTAACTTGTGACGAAGTAAAGACTTCGGTGAAGTTACGATCAATGGCTTACGAATTGGACGAACCGCTTGACGACGTAATGCATGGAAGATCTGTGCAGGTGTCGTTGGTGTGATCACTTGCATGTTTTCTTCAGCACATAACTGTAAGAAACGCTCTAAACGTGCCGATGAATGCTCTGGACCTTGACCTTCAAAACCGTGTGGAAGAAGCATGGTTAAGCCACATACACGTTCCCATTTGGTTTCACCAGATGAGATAAATTGGTCAATCACAACCTGTGCACAGTTTGCGAAGTCACCAAATTGTGCTTCCCAAATAATTAAACCGTGTGGAATCGTGGTTGCATAACCATATTCAAATGCAAGAACGGCCATTTCTGAAAGAAGTGAGTCGTATAATGCAAAACGTGGTTGGTTGTCTTTAACATGGCAAAGCGGAATGTAAGTTTCGCCATCTACTTGGTTATGAAGTTTAGCGTGACGGTGTGAGAATGTACCACGACCCACGTCTTCACCTGTAATACGAACCAAGTAACCTTCATCAAGCAATGTTGCATAGGCTAAAGTTTCTGCAGCACCCCAGTTTAAAGGCATTTCACCAGTTTGCATTTTCAAACGATCGTCGATCACTTTAGCAACCTGACGCTGCATTACGAAACCTTCTGGAAGTTTACGCATGCCTTCGCCAAGCTCTTTTAAGCGCTCAACAGGGAAAGTTGTATCCCAAACGTCTGTATAATCATGACCTAAATACGGTGTCCAATCGACAAACATTTTTTTGTTTGGTTCTAAGACAAGCGCATTAGCAACGTGATTACCCGCTTCTAAGTCAGCACGATAGTCTTCAATCATTTGATCTGCAGCAGCACGATCAAGTACGCCTTCTTGAACTAACTTGTCTGCATATAATGTACGCGTTGTGGTCTTTTTATTGATCACTTGATACATCAATGGCTGAGTTGCAGCAGGTTCATCCGCTTCGTTATGACCACGACGACGGTAGCAGAACATGTCAATCACAACGTCTTTACGGAACGTATGACGGAAATCATGTGCAAGTTGTGCTACAAACAATACCGCTTCAGGATCATCACCGTTGACATGGAAAATCGGTGCTTGGATCATTTTAGCGATGTCAGTACAGTATTCTGTAGAACGCGCATCACGTGGATCAGACGTTGTAAAGCCCACTTGGTTGTTCACCACAATGTGAACTGTACCACCCACCGTGTAACCACGCGTTTGTGACATTTGGAAGGTTTCTTGGTTCACACCTTGACCTGCAAATGCTGCATCACCGTGTACGATGATTGGTAATACATCATCACCGCCAATGTCTTTACGACGTACTTGACGTGCACGTACCGAACCTTCAACCACAGGGCCCACGATTTCTAAGTGCGATGGGTTAAACGCAAGCGCTAAGTGAACTTCGCCACCTGCTGTCATCACGTTTGAAGAAAAACCTTGGTGGTATTTAACATCACCAGAGCCTTTTTTATGTAAAGACTTACCTTCAAACTCACCAAACAATTCAGCTGGGTTTTTACCCATAATGTTGACAAGAAGGTTTAAACGGCCGCGGTGAGGCATACCGATCACGACTTCTTTACAGCCTACTGAACCTGCGCGTTGAATCACCGCATCAACCATAGGGATGAAAGATTCACCACCCTCTACACCAAAGCGTTTTGCACCAACGTATTTATTACCAAGGAATTTTTCTAGTCCCTCAGCTGCAGTTAAACGTTCTAAAACGTGTTTTTTCTCATCTGCAGTAAAGCTAAATTGGCCACGTGCACTTTCAAGACGTTGTTGAATCCAACGTTTCTCTTTAGTGTCAACAATGTGCATGTATTCAGTACCTACTGTTTGACAGTAAGTCGCTTCTAATGCAGCAATAATTTCAGCAAGGGTCGCTTCTTCTTTACCAATCGCAAGGTTACCCGTATGGAATACGGTATCCAAATCAGATTTAGTTAAGCCGTGTGCATCTAATTCTAAGTCAAATGCTTGTTCACGCTTTGCCAAACCTAATGGATCAAGTTTTGCTTTTTGATGACCACGATTACGGTATGCCGCGATTAATTGTAATACACCGATTTGACGACGCTCATGTTCAGAGCTCACAGTTGCTTGAACTACAGGCTGAACACGGTTTGAATTACGACCTAAAAGTAGGAATTGCTCACGTACATTGCTATGTGGTTGATCACCTTTAGGGAATTTATCGAAATAAGCACGCCAGTCAGCACCAACTGAATCTGGTGACGCTAAATAATGTTCGTAAAGTTCTTCAATATACGCTGCACTGTCAGCGGAAAGTTCAGTGTCAAGACGCAGAGCGTCAGCAACTTCTTGCATTTGTGGACCCATTTCCTATTGCAAAAACATTTCAGGATGCCTAAATCAGCAAACCCATGATTGATAATGTCAAATTGGTGGCATGACATTAGTCCCCATTGGACATCAGCCATGAGGCGTTATCTCTACGTTAAAACCTAACGTAAATAATGAATCATAACGCCCCTCAGCGGCATCATCACTCATCATATACTCGGCAAAACCGAGCAATTTTTTGCAAATCGACTTAGAAAAATAAATCGAAGCTATTTACTTTTCTAAAACGATTTAACCCAGTTAGTTATACCCAATTTTAACAGCCTTCGTGTAGAAAAAATGTATGTAAAAACACAAAATTTTCTATATCTAACAGATCATTAATCCTAACATGAAGCAGCTAAAAACCAATATTTAAATCTTCGCACTATTGTAACCTATGCTGCTTGATCTCAGGTAAAGATTCAATTTAGACCAAAGTCCAAAGGCTAGATAACAAAAAAGAGCATCTTATTTCAATCTGCCCTTTGTACCATCGTTATATGATAACATTTTAATTCTAGATGTGTAGCATGTCGGCGTGCTTTGTGGCCTCAAAAAAACAAATTAGCGCAATTAAATGAGAGTCAGATTAAAAAAGCAGCAGATTTTTAAGCTTGTATTTTCACTTATAGGTCAGAGCAACAAAGTCATAGAAAATAGCGATACCTTGAGATATTTGTTTCATAAAAAAAGCACACCTAAAGGTGTGCTTTTCTTTGATTGGCAGAAATTAACCTGCGTTATCAAACATCATGCTACGGATGTGACCGATTGCCTTCGTTGGGTTTAAACCCTTAGGACATACAGACACACAGTTCATGATGCCTTTACAACGGAATAAAGAGAATGGGTCGTCAAGACGAGCCAAACGCTCTTGCGTTGCAGAGTCACGTGAGTCAATGATGAAACGGTATGCATTTAACAATGCTGATGGACCCAAGAACTTGTCTGGGTTCCACCAAAATGATGGACATGAAGTTGAACAACATGCACATAAAATACATTCGTATAAACCATCTAAATGTTCACGCTCTTCAGGAGACTGCAAACGCTCTTTTGGCGGTGCAGGCTGATTGTTGATCAAGAACGGATGAATTTTGTTGTATTGATCGTAGAACTGATTCATGTCTACAACCAAGTCTTTAATCACAGGAAGACCTGGAAGCGGACGAATTGTAATGACATCTGGTAAATCGTTTAGGTTCCAAAGACACGCTAAACCGTTTTTACCATTGATGTTAACACCATCAGAACCACAAATACCTTCACGGCATGAACGACGGAACGTTAATGTTTCGTCTTGTACTTTTAATGCAAGAAGTGCATCAAGCAACATACGGTGCTTATCAGTCAACTCAAGCTTAAAAGTTTGCATGTACGGTGCTTTATCCTTATCAGGATCGTAGCGGTAGATATTAAATGTACGAGTACCTCTACTCATCTCAACTCTCCTAATTAGAATGTACGTGGTTTAGGTGGAATTGCATCAACCGTTAACGGACGGTAACGCACAGGCTTATACTCTAAACGGTTGTCACTTGAGAACCATAAAGTATGCTTCATCCACACATCATCACGACGACCGTACGGGTAAGACGGGTGATCTGGTGGTAACTCAAAGTCTACAACCGTATGCGCACCACGACATTCTTTACGTGCAGCAGCAGAAATTAAGGTTGCTTTTGCTACTTCGTATAAGTTTTCCACTTCTAAAGCTTCCACACGTGCGGTGTTAAACACTTTAGATTTGTCTTTTAAGTGGATATTACGAATACGTGGTTCAAGCGCAAGAATTTCTTTTACGCCTTTTTCAAGCAATGCAGTTGTACGGAATACACCAGCATGGTCTTGAACGATGTCACGAATCGCATCGGCTACGTCTTGTGCGTTTTCACCTGTTGTTGATTCGTCTAATTTACGAATACGTGCAACAGTTTGCTCAAGAACTTTTGGCGGTAATGGTTCATATTCACCATCATGCTTTTTGGTTACATATTCAATGATATGTTGACCTGCAGCTTTACCAAATACAACCAAGTCAAGCAATGAGTTGGTACCTAAACGGTTTGCACCGTGTACAGATACACATGAACATTCACCGATTGCATAGAAGCCTTTGATTGGCTTAGAGAAATCACGTTCACCAGCATTGGTTGAGTAAACATCATTGTCTTTGTTGTAGTTTGCTTCTAGCGGTTGAGTTTCGCGAGATTCAGGTACAACAACTTGACCATGAATGTTGGTTGGAATACCACCCATTTGGTAATGGATTGTTGGTACTACAGGAATTGGTTCTTTAGTGATGTCAACGTTCGCGAATTTCTTACCAATCTCAAATACAGATGGAAGACGTTTCATGATCGTTTCAGCACCTAAGTGCGTCATGTCTAGAAGGATGTAATCGCCTTTAGGACCACAACCACGACCTTCTTTAATTTCTTGGTCCATAGAACGTGATACGAAGTCACGCGGTGCCAAGTCTTTTAAAGTCGGAGCATAACGTTCCATGAACGGTTCGCCGTCTTTGTTACGAAGGATTGCACCTTCACCACGACAACCTTCAGTTAACAATACGCCGGCACCTGCAACACCCGTTGGGTGGAATTGCCAGAATTCCATATCTTGTAATGGAATACCTGCACGCGCCGCCATACCAAGACCGTCACCAGTGTTGATATAAGCGTTTGTAGATGCACGATACACACGACCAGCACCACCAGTAGCAAACAATGTTGCTTTGGCTTGGAATACTGCGATTTTGCCAGTTTCTTGGTCAATTGCAGTTACACCAAGTACGTCGCCTGCTTCGTTACGAATAAGATCAAGTGCGATCCATTCTACGAAGAATTGTGTACCCATTTTCACGTTGCTTTGATAAAGCGTGTGAAGAAGTGCGTGACCTGTACGGTCGGCAGCAGCACATGCACGAGGGACTGCTTTTTCGCCGTAGTTTGCAGAGTGACCACCAAATGGACGTTGGTAAATCGTACCGTCTGCGTTACGGTCAAATGGCATACCTAAGTGTTCAAGTTCATAAACTACTTGTGGCGCTTCACGCGTCATAAACTCAATCGCGTCTTGGTCGCCTAACCAGTCAGAACCCTTAACCGTGTCGTAGAAATGGTAATGCCAGTTATCTTCTTGCATGTTACCAAGTGACGCACCGATACCACCTTGTGCTGCCACAGTGTGCGAACGTGTTGGGAATACTTTGGTCAATACAGCAACTTTTAAACCCGCTTGAGCAAGCTGGTAAGATGCGCGCATACCAGAACCACCGCCACCTACGATGACAGCATCGAAAGTTTCGTGTGGAATATTTGTGTAATCTTCTTTAGGGTTTATAGCGCCCATGATTGCTTCCTATCAATTCGCCCAAAAAATCTGGATTGCCCAGATTGCGTATGCCAATACAGCAATAATCACTGCTGTAGTGAGTACCATACGCAAACCATTTGCTGAAGGACCCATTTGACGAGTCGTCACGTAATCCGTGAAAACTTGCCACATTCCGATCCAAGCATGTGCAACTAAAGATAAGACTGACAACAAAGATAAAATCTTCATTGGTGTTGTCATCATAAAACCGTACCACTGTTCGAAATTGAATCCGCTATTACACAAAATCCAACCGAATACCACTACGGTATAAACAGCTAATACAACAGCACTTACGCGTTGGATAAACCAATCACGAGAACCTGAACCCGTAAAACCTGTAGCACTTTTCATTAGAGTACGATCCATACAAATGACGCAACGATACCGATTGCAGACAAGATTAATGCGATAGTAGCTGCTGTGCGACCGCTTTGCAGTTCCTCTGCAATGCCTTGGTCAGCAAGTAAATGCTTAACACCTGCAATGAAGTGGTAAATTAAGCCGGCTACGAACACCCATACGATAAAGCGCACCACGAAACCACTCATGATTTCTTGAACTTGCGCAAAACCTTCAGGAGAAGACAATGACTTGTCTAAGATCCATAAAAGTACCGGAACGAGTAAAAATACGATGACACCAGAAAGACGGTGTAGAATTGATGCAATAGCCACAGGGGATTTTAAGTTTACGTCTAAAACTTGACCCATGGACAAATTGACAGGTCTGTTGCTTTTCACAGCGGGCATCCTGTAGTTAAAAACTCCATCCGGAGTTTGTTGGAATTAATTCGAAGGAAAGCTGGCATTGTTAGGCAGTTTGCATGCCTAAACTTAAAACGACATCGAATTATAAAACGTCAACTATTAAAATACAAACAGTGCTACTCGGCTTTTAGCCAAAAAAACCATAAATAAGAATCATTAACAAATACATAAATAGCTAAAACCAATGGCTCAAGCACCTAAATGACGCTATATCATTGGTTTTAAAGTAATCCCTTGATATTTCAGTAATCGCTTTTCCCTTTAGCCTGACTTAATGACATTTAGACTAAAGATAGAGAAATTTTCCTCTTGAGCGTTTTTTATGACATAGATTGTCGTGGTTTTGTGCCCCAAGTTGCTCTTTTTTCAAAAAATATCGTCATGGTGAAAAAAATTCATGTTGTAAGCTCCATCATTAGCTCAAAACATAAGCTTTAATTTTCATCCAACAATCCCATGATCAAGATACAGTTTTTAACTGCCTAACATGCGTTTGGATATGCTGATACGTTATTTTTTAGCCAAACAGCTGCTCAGCAATAGATGTTTTTGTGCTGAATGTTTTGTGCCATGACAAAGCCATATTCAAGCTAAGTGGTGAAATATGCGTTGTTTTCAGCAAAAAGCCTTGCTATAGCGATTGAGGAATTTAAATTTTGTAGGGTTAAAAATCGTCTAGTTTTAAGCCATTAGCGTTATTTTTTTCTATACAATCTTGGATTTTGACTTATTATACTGCGGCGGTGTAAAAAGCGCTTTTTGTCAGATGCATAATTTTTGACTCTATCTTGGTTTAGATGTCAGCTTTTATCCATAAGTATAATTGACAAAACTTGCACACCCTCTAATCTTATAGCAATTTTTTGACCGATCTGATTCAACTATTAATTACAAATGTTTAGGGATCAGATCCAACATTCACCAGGACAGGAGATCAATTGAATGTCTGAAGTAACTGGCAAGAAAGCCGTATTACAGCTTGATGGCAAAGAAATTGAATTACCGATTTACAGCGGCACTTTAGGCCCTGACGTAATCGACGTTAAAGATGTATTGGCAGCAGGTCATTTTACTTTTGATCCTGGTTTTATGGCTACAGCGTCTTGCGAGTCTAAAATCACGTTCATCGATGGTAATAAAGGTATTCTTTTACACCGCGGTTACCCAATTGATCAATTGGCAACTAAAGCTGACTACTTAGAAACTTGCTACTTATTATTAAATGGCGAGCTTCCAACAGCTGAGCAAAAAGAAGAATTTGACGCTAAAGTACGTAACCATACGATGGTTCACGACCAAGTAAGCCGTTTCTACAACGGTTTCCGTCGTGATGCGCATCCTATGGCGATCATGGTTGGTGTTGTTGGTGCGTTATCTGCGTTCTACCACAACAACTTAGACATCGAAGATGTGAACCACCGTGAAATCACAGCGATTCGTTTAATCGCGAAGATTCCTACTTTAGCGGCTTGGAGCTACAAGTACACAATCGGTCAACCGTTTGTTTACCCACGTAACGACTTAGGCTACGCTGAAAACTTCCTTCACATGATGTTTGCAACGCCTGCTGATCGTGATTACAAAGTTGATCCTATCCTTGCTAAAGCAATGGATCGTATCTTCACGCTTCATGCAGACCACGAACAAAATGCGTCTACATCTACTGTACGTTTAGCTGGTTCTACTGGTGCTAACCCGTATGCATGTATCGCTGCTGGTATCTCTGCACTTTGGGGCCCTGCTCACGGTGGTGCAAACGAAGCTGTTCTTAAAATGCTTGATGAAATCGGCACTGTAGAGAACGTTGCAGGCTTCATGGAAAAAGTGAAGACTAAAGAAGTTAAACTTATGGGCTTCGGTCACCGAGTTTACAAAAACTTCGATCCACGTGCGAAAGTAATGAAAGAAACGTGTGACGAAGTGCTTGGCGCGCTTGGCATCAACGATCCACAACTTGCTTTAGCAATGGAACTTGAACGTATTGCGTTATCTGATGAGTACTTCATCAAACGTAACCTTTACCCGAACGTAGATTTCTACTCAGGTATCATCTTAAAAGCGATTGGTATCCCAACAGAAATGTTCACTGTAATTTTCGCGCTTGCACGTACTGTTGGTTGGATCAGCCACTGGTTAGAAATGCACAGCGGTCCATACAAGATCGGTCGTCCTCGTCAGCTTTACACTGGCGAAGTTCAACGCGACATCGTTCGTTAATCGAACTTGCGTTGAAAGACAAAAAACCGCCTCTTTGGGCGGTTTTTTTATGGGTTTAAGTTTTTAAAAATGGAATACAGTGTTCATAGGCCTGACAATCTTGGCCTTGGGCACGTTTTAAAAAATAATCTTGTACCATACTGGCTTGTTGTTCAATGCCGTATTTAAAGAAGGTTTTACCCTCTTTTAAGATATAGCTGTATTTGCGATTTAACAGCGCTCTTAACACCACCTGCATACCCTGCTGCACTTGCCCCACACATGAGTGAGTTCATGAATCAACCAACTTTGCTTGGCTAAAGAGGCTTTTGAAAAATCCTCACACCAGTTATAGATATTAAAGTAGATATGACCATTGGGACTGATGGCATAATTTTTAAGCACCCAACGATGTGCCACAATACGAATCTGCTCGAGTTGTAAAGCTTCACCAAACACCGAATAGGCAAGTTTTTTTTCATCCTCGCTTAAATAACGCTCGCGTAAAATCAAGCACGATCTTAAGCTTAATTTTCTTGTGACTTGTCTCATATTACACCTATACATCGTTTTGCTTGCGTTACAACAGCCATTATGGAAACAAAGCCTGTCTTTTTTAAAGCAATTCAAGGTTTTTTTTATGATTTGATAACGCAGTGTTATGCAATTCGTATATAGTAGAAGCCGCAAATTACTTATTTTAAGACTTTATTTTGCTGTTCAACTTTGACATAACCTTGGACTTATAGCGATAACAAACTCAAGTTATGTACATATCCTGATAGGTATAGGATTTTATTGGAAATGAAAAATTTTAACATTGCCCTTGCACAATTCTCTCC
>Ga0172378_10000862_pt1 | contig 27467 bp, 20 predicted proteins | sample GrowelOW332metaG_FD_119755 | JGI IMG/M metagenome (GOLD analysis project Ga0172378, IMG submission 119755) | Groundwater microbial communities from an aquifer near a municipal landfill in Southern Ontario, Canada - Pumphouse #3_1 metaG | ecosystem: Environmental > Aquatic > Deep subsurface >...
CTGAATTAGCTTCTTCCTTGCTTGCCTTGAATAAACGGTACGGTCGCTATCAGTCTTAATTTGGTTCTACTAGGCAAGATCTATCAATTCTGCCTATGGAATATCTTAGCTGTCGACAGACTTTCATAACTGTAAGAGAACTGTGAAAATCTGCGTCTGGATGGACTTTTCAAAAATAGGAGGATACACATTTTATGAAAAGCACGAAGTATTTAGTGTCGTTATTAGGTGTCGTCGCTATGGCTGTTACTGGATGCGGTGGAACTTCTTCTACTCCTTCTGCTTCTAATACTTCTTCTTCGGCTGCTGATCATGGTTCTGTCAAACTTACTTTGACAATTGCCGGTCCGGAAGCTCAGGCTGATTTCAATAAGGCCAGAGTTCAGGAATATTTAACTGATAATGGTTATACCAACGTTAAATTCACCTATATGAATATGGGTGAAGATGTTGCTGATACCGCTGTTACTGATTGGTCAACTGGACCGGATATCTACGCCTTTGCTTCTGATAAGATCTTAAATCTTGCTAAGAAAGGTGCCTTATCTACTGTTCCTACTACTTATGTCACCAATATGACCAACGATATGAATTCCTCTGCTATTACTGCTGGCACTTTAGGTGAAAAGGTTGTTGCTTATCCTTATGCCGGAGATAATGGTTACTTCCTTTATTACAATACTGATTTAGTTCCAGCTGACAAGACTGATAGTGTTGAACACATTATTGCTGCCTGTGAAGCTAAAAGCGTCAAGTTTGCTTATCCTTTAAACACTGCCTTCTACTCCATGGCTGAATTGATGACTTGGGGAAGCAGATTCGGTGTCACTATGAGTGACGATGGCACAGCTATTGATTCAATTACTGCTGACTTCAATACTGATAAGGGCTTAAAGGCTGCTAAGGCTATGAAGCAGATGATTGATAGTGATACTGTCTCTCATGCTGCTGGCTGCCAGGCTGCTCCTACTGCTGCTAACAAAGTTGGTGCTGTCGTTGATGGTTCTTGGAATGCTGGGGCTTATAAGAAAGCTGTTGGTGATAAATTAGGTGCTTGCAAGCTTCCTACTATCACCGTTGGTGGCGAAACTAAGAATTTGACTTCCTTCTTAGGATACAAACTTTATGGCGTCAACTCTGTCATTACTCAGAAAGATACCACTAGAGCTGCCCTTGACCATGCTATCTGCAACTATCTTGTCAGTGAAAAGGTTCAGTCTGCTAGATTTGACACTTTTGCTACTGCTCCGACCAATAAGGCTGTCGCTGCCTTAGACAAGGTTAAGAATGATATTTGCGTCAAGGCTATTGCTGATCAGTCCACTTATGCTGTTCCGCAGACTGTTGTTCCTGGCAATGCCTGGACTGCTCCTGTCGCTGTCTATACTGGTCTTGTTGATGGAACAATCTCTACTGATGAACAAATCACTGCTGCTCTTGCTACTTTAAATCAGTCCATCATCAATTCCGATAAGAACTAACACTTTCGTCGCTTGATAGAATCAGGGTAGGCAAAAAACTTGCCTACCCTCTTCCTATTTATTTAAGCAAATTGGAAAGGAGGCATACTTATGGCTGAGGCTGTTGCAGAAAGTCAGCTGGAGTATTTGTCTTTAAACAAAGGACAGAAAGTTCTATATAAAATAGGACACTTTTTTTCAGCTATACCTAAGAAATTAGGTCATTTTTTTAGTTCTATTCCCTCTAAAGCCCGTAAGCAGGGTCATGGTATTACCAAAATTGGCAAGAACATTGCTGATTCAGTAGTTGATGGTGATTGGAAGACCCGTTTATCTTTATTAGTAATGGGGTCTGGCTTAGTTACTCGTCATCAGATTATCCGCGGTGTTCTTTATTTCCTATATGAAGTTTTCTTTATTGTCTATATGATTCTTGTTGGTAATTCCAGTCTCAAGGGTTTACCGTCCTTAGGTCAACTAGGACGTGTAGAATATACCATTCAGGTTGTTGCTGATGGCATGCCAATGGAGATGTCCACTTACTTGTTCTTTGACGATTCTTTTACAATTTTGCTTTATTCCATTATCACTATTTGTCTGATATTGGTATTTGTTTTCCTTTGGTACAACCAATTGGTTGATTCTCTTTCACTACAAAGAAAGAGTTATATTGGTAAATACGCTTCTGATAAGCAAACATTGAAAAACGCTTTGGATAAAAACTATGATAAGACCCTTTTGTTCTTACCAATGTTAGGTTTAGTTGTTTTCACTGTCGTTCCAATGATCATGATGATCATTGTCGGCTTCACTAATTACAATTCAAGTCATATGACACCAACTAAGATGTTTGACTGGGTTGGCTGGTATAACTTCTCAAATTTGTTTACTTCTAGTGGAAGTAGCGGTCATGTTTTCTTGGAAGTCTTTGGTAAAGTTCTGCTTTGGACGTTGGTTTGGGCATTCTTTGCTACTTTCTCAAACTACTTCTTAGGCATGATTGTGGCTATGATCATCAACATCAAAGGTATCAAACTGAAGAAGCTTTGGAGAACAATCTTGATTACGACCATCGCTGTTCCGCAATTCATTTCTTTGCTCTTGATGTCCAATATGTTCTCCTCAACAGGTGTTGTCAATAACCTCTTAGAAAGCTGGGGTTGGATCAATAAAGCCATTCCGTGGTTCACTGATGCCACTTTAGCTAAGGTCATGATTATTCTTGTCAATACCTGGATTGGTATTCCATATACGATGCTGATCTGCACTGGTCTATTGATGAATATTCCGGAAGAATTATATGAATCAGCGAAGATTGATGGCGCCAGTCCGTTTAAGATGTACTTCAAGATCACTCTTCCTTATATGCTCTTTGTCACTACTCCTTACCTTATTTCTCAGTTTGTTGGCAACATCAATAACTTCAACGTCATCTACTTCCTTTCTGGCGGTGGGCCTGTGTTTGTCTACTCCGGAACTAACATTCCTTATCAGGTATCCGGATCCGGTGTCGGTCAGACTGATTTGTTAATCACTTGGATCTACAAGCTTTCTGTTACTGCTACTAGCAGTGATTATGGTACAGCTTCAATTCTTGGCTTGATGATCTTCGCTGTTGTAGCCTTCTTCTCACTCATCTTCTATGGCAATTCGCGTTCTGTAAATGATGAGGAGGAATTCCAGTAATGACTTTACCAGTAGAAAATAAAGCTAAAGCCCATTATCGTTCGCACAAGCGGGCTCTTCACATTCGCAACTTCCTGATTTATACCCTCCTTGTAATCATCTCAATTATCTGGCTGATTCCTTTTGTCTATTTAATCTTCCAGTCGCTTAGTTCAACGTATGCTCCTAGTTATTTCATGCCTTATTTAAACACTTCTGAAAACATCGCCGCCGGCTATCCTATCTGGACTGGTGCTAACTATGTCACTTTGTTCACTGATACTAATTATGCTTTCGGTAGATGGTACTTGAATTCCTTAGTAATTGCTATTGTCTCCTGTGCAATTGAGACGGTTATGGTCTTAGGAACTTCCTATGCTCTTTCCCGTCTTCGCTTCCGTCTCCGTAAACCGATTATGAAGCTGATGCTGATCTTAGGTATGTTCCCTGGCTTCCTCTCCATGATTATTATCTACTTCATCTTGAAACTAATGAATCTGACAGGCAACATTTTCTCTTTGATTCTTATCTACTGTGCTGGTTCAGCAATGCAGTATTACATTGCCAAAGGCTTCTTTGATACGATTCCTCGTTCTTTGGATGAAGCGGCCATGATTGATGGCGCTGACAAGAACACAGTTTTCTTCAAAGTGGTCATGCCTCTTTCTAAGCCAATTGTTGTCTATACCATCTTGATTACTTTCACTTCTCCTTGGGGAGACTTCATGATGGCCAGTTACTTAGCTCAAGGCAAAAATGAGCTGATGACTGTCGCTGTCGGTTTACAGCAAATGCTTTCCTTAGCTAATAAGACAACTTATTTTGGAACCTTCTGCGCTGGCGGTGTCTTTGTTGCTGTACCGATCATGGTTCTCTTCTTCTGGTTACAGAAATATTATGTTGAAGGTATTACCGGAGGAGCCGTCAAAGGCTAAAGCGAATGAAAAGAAACATTATTCTTTCCTTGTTAACTATTGTTTTACTAACTTCCTGCCAAGGCGGGGACAGTGTTTCTGATCTCTCTGGTACTTCTGACTCGGCTTCATCTTCTATTTCCGGTGAATTTAAGGATGCCGCTTTAACTGATGACATCATCGATGACAATTATCGGAACTATTATGAAATCTTTGTTACTTCCTTTGCTGATTCCAATAAGGATGGCATTGGTGATTTAAATGGCATTGACAGCAAACTATCTTATCTGCGTGATCTAGGCTATACCGGTATCTGGCTGACTCCTATTTTTGCTTCTAATTCGTATCATAAGTATGACACTAACGATTATTTCCAGATTGATTCTTCTTTTGGAACACTGGATGATTTAAAGAAACTAGTGTCAGATGCCCATAAATTGGGCATCAAAGTCATCTTGGATGGTGTTTTTAACCATACCAGTGGCACTAATTCCTGGTTTAATTCCGCTTTGCTGGCTAAACAAAAAGAATTGGCCGGCACAACGATGACCGAAGAGGAAACCAATTATGCTTCATTATATACTTTCTTTGATACGGAAAAGGAAGCATCCTCGGCTAATTGCCGTTATGCAAGAGCCGGAGCCAATGATTTCTATTATGAATGCAACTTCGATAACAATATGCCGGAGCTCAACTTCAATTCCGAATTCACTTATACGAAGATTAAATCTATTATTGACTACTATATGGCGGATGATATTGGTATTGATGGGTTCCGTTTGGATGCTGTCAAATATTATTTTCTGAATAACACGGCTAAGAATGTTACTGCTCTTTCTCGAATTGAAGGAATGGTCCATGCTAATGATGCTAACGGCTATTGCGTTGGTGAATGCTGGGATTCGGAAGCTACTATCACCAGTTATTATCAAAGTGATTTAGATTCCTACTTCTATTTTCCGGGATCGGGCAGTGATGGTTTCATTTCATCTTCTTTAGCTATCTTTGGCTCACCTAAAAATAAATACTTGAATGGATTGAAAGCAATGATTACGGCTGCTTCTAATCATATCCCCGCTCCATTCCTTGATAATCATGATATGGGTCGAATGACCAAAGGCGGAAATAAATTGATGTCGAAGTTCCAATTAGGACTACTTGGAATGCTTAATGGGACCACCTTCAATTATTATGGTGATGAAATAGGTATGTCCAGTTCCAATAATCCCGGTGGTGACTATTCTGACAGCAATTACCGCACTCACTATTATTGGGATGATGATACTCATGAATGTGAATGCTATAACCCTTCTCATAGTCAGACCCAAGTTGAATACTATCCAGCCAGCAAGACTCAACTTGCTGATGATAATTCCATTCTGAATTACGTAAAGAAAGCTAACCAGATCAGAAACGCCTATCCAGCTATCTCCAGAGGAACAATATCGGATCTTCAAGAAAGCGACCAAGCTATCAATTCCGATAAGAGCTCTCCTCTCTTAGTCATTGATAAAACCTATCAGAAGAAGACAATCAGACTTCTTATTAATTTCTCTACAACCGACGCCGTTACTTATCAGACTTCATCTTTAGTTCCTAAGCAGATACTCTTGACCGATACGGCCAATAAAGCCACCTATCAGGATCAACTTCTTACTCTTCCGAGCAATTCGATTGCCGTCTTAGCTTAATAAAAGGAGCTCATGAATTATGGCCAGTTTGAAACTAGAACACATTTACAAGGTTTATCCTAATGGAACCAAAGCCGTCAACGATATCTCACTTGATATCAAAAACGGTGAGTTCATTGTTTTTGTCGGACCTTCCGGCTGCGGTAAATCAACGACCCTAAGAATGATTGCCGGTCTTGAGGACATCACTGCTGGTGAACTTTACATCGATAACCAGATTGTTAATGATGTCGAACCTAAGGATAGAGATATTGCTATGGTTTTCCAGAACTATGCTCTATATCCTCACATGACTGTCTATGAAAACATGGCTTTCGGCTTAAAGCTCCGTCATATTCCTAATGATGTCATTCAGGAAAAAGTTTTATGGGCGGCTGATATCTTAGGAATCAAGGATTATCTTGATCGGAAACCTAAGGCAATGTCAGGCGGTCAAAGACAGCGTGTGGCTTTAGGAAGAGCTATCTTGCGTGACCCGAAGGTCATGCTATTGGATGAACCTCTTTCTAACTTGGATGCTAAACTTAGAACCCAGATGCGAACTGAAATCGCTAAGCTGCATCAAAAGCTGAAGACGACTTTTATTTATGTTACTCACGACCAGATTGAAGCTATGACTTTGGGCGATCGAGTCGTAGTCATGAAGTTAGGCAGAATCCAGCAGGTTGATACACCTAAGAATTTATACGAATATCCCGCTAACAAATTCGTTGCTGGCTTTATTGGTACTCCTCAGATGAACTTCTTCAATTGCACGCTCTTAAGAAAAGGTGAAACCGTATCTGTTACTTTGAATATGAACAAGGTTACTTTCGATACTTCTTACAACGATATGATCAAGGTCAACCCTGCTTATTTAGATGGAAAGCATCCTATTGTTTTAGGTATCCGTTGTGAGCATGTCAGAATTGTTGATAAAGGAGCTAAGAACGCTATTCCAGTCAAGGTTTCTCATTTTGAAGAACTTGGATCGGACTGCCAAATCTATGGATCAATTAACCTGAATGATGATGGCATTGCTTCTGAAAAAGAAGGCAACATCATTATCAAGGTTTCGGATGTGGGATCAATCAAACCTGGCGATATCATCTATGTCACTCTGGATATGGATCATACCTATTACTTCGATGCTAAGACTGAAAACACCATCGTTCCTCGTATTCCTCAGTACAATTCCATCATCTGCAGCATCAAGAAAGAACACTTGGAAGTTTTAGGAGCTTCTTTACCTCTTCCGGAAGCCTTAAAAACCACTGATCTAACTAACGCTGAATTACAGATTCCTAATGATGCCATCATCTTTAATGCTTCTGGCATAAAATGCGTTGTGAAGACCACTGAAGTTATTGGTGATGTCAAACTTGTTCATTTAGTTGCAAATAATAGGACTTTCTTTGCTAAAACCAATTTGGATTTAGCTGATGGAAGTGCGATTGAAGTTGGACTTGATTTCACTCGTTTGACTCTTACTCATGATGGTCAGGAAATCTTTAAACCAATTAATGAATTCGATTCTTTAAGCGGTTCTTTCTACAATTATCAGACTGTCATCGGAAATGACAATGATCCTGATTTTGTGAAGTTCCGTGATGATAAGATCAAAGCTGCCAGTGATTATATGGATGCTCAGATTGCTCTTGAAAATCAGAACTATGAAAATGGCAAAACTCAGTTTGCGGCTATCAGTGATGCTGACAAGGCGTTAGATCAAAAGAAATATGATGACTTGAAAGCTGACAACAAGTCTAAGATAAAGGAAATCAAGGTTAGTACTAAGAAAGCCTTGGATGAAGAGAAAGCTACCTTTGTGAAAGCTAAGAAGGAAGCCACTGAAAAGAATAATCAGTTGTTTGCCGAAAAGAAGAATAAGGAAGTCAGCGAATATCAGGCTTTCAAGCAGAACAACAAAGATAAAGAAACGTTAAAGAGACGTACTGATGAATATCATATGTTCAAAGATAATTTCCAGTCAGATAAGGAAAATACTTTGAATCTGGTAGTAAATGGTTTAACCATGGATTATGAATCGAAGGTTTCTACTTTAAAGGCCTCTGCTCGTCGTCAGATTACTCTTCTAAAGAAGGAAATCTCCGATGCTTCCTTGGAATTGAAGTCTACTATTGATCCTTTAGGAACCTTAGAGAAGAAACATACTCAGAATTTGAAACGCTTAAGTGGTGAAAAGGATGCTGCTTTAAGAAGAGCAGGATTAGTTTTCTTCATGCGTTTCAACGGCAATTACTATTCGATGCTCTCCGATATTATCTCCAACAAGCTTGTTCAAGGCTTAGGAACCCGTGTTTTCTCCAAAGAGTTCCGAATTGATGTTCCTCATGATGGCTATCAAGTATCCTCTAAGAATAATTGCTTCAAGGTTTTGGTTGATGCCAATTATGATTATGGCTCAACCTATTTTGTCAGGGCCCGCTATCAGGATCAGAATAACGAAACCAAATATATCTTCCTCAAGAGTGAGAAGCCTTTGACTGTCGGCTTAGAAATCGGCTTAGATATTGATATCAATCGTTCACAGATTACGGAAACGGGTATGAATATCCGTTTGTATTAAGGAGGCTAGGATGAAGAAAAAAATAATAGGATTAGCTCTTCTTCCTCTTCTGCTCCTTGGCTCCTGCCGAGGTGTGGATGCTGAAGTTGAACTTAATGAATCCATTGAAGCTGTAAAAGGCCTGACTGATTATAAGAAAACGACCTATACGGTTAATCCGACTGGCCATGTTCTTTCTTTCACCAAATTCGGATCGGCTACTGATCCTCAGAATACGAAAACTTATAATCTTCCTACTGATCCTGAGACCAGCTTTGGAACTTCCTTTTTACTCAAGGCTCCTCAAGTTATCACTAAGACCAATTATTATCCCGAAAATGCCGATGATCTATCTTCCGGTTCTTATTCCTATAAGAAGATTACTAATGTTATTTTAAGTTCTGATTATGATATTGGATTCATGCAATTCGAGAAAGACGGTGATAACCTGGTTTTCTATTCGGAAGGAATTTCGAAGAACTTATTGATCAGCAATGTTCTGACTGATGAAGCCAACAACATTTATAGCACTGTTACTGCCAATTCTCGCTATAACCTGAAGTTAACGTATGGCAGTAATGGTCGTTTACTCAAAGAAGAGTGTGCCAACATTGCTACCCTTACTAATGACTATGACAAACGTATTGAAGCCAGCTGCGAATATACTTATACTGAATAGATGATAAAAAAAGTACTATCCTTTCTGAGCTGTTGTTTGCTTTTTTCCTGCTCAGGAAGTAAAGCCCCTCAGGCCATAACCGATTATCTTAATAATTGCTCGTTAGATAAAGCCTTAGCTTTTGCTACGACTTCTTTGTTTACTTCTTCTTCAGTCTATACAAATCTGGATACCAAGGCGGAAATAGGTTCAGTCAAATACACGATTCAGGATGATAGAAGGGATATGTCTAACTATCATTCAAAGACTGTCGAATACTTTACTGGAACGGGAGCCATCTATGATAGTGAGAGCAATCTATATATCATGGATACCACCGCGGAAACAGTTAAAAGTGAAGATGATCTTTATGTGACTACGATTGTAAAACATGGCTATGCCAGTCAAGAGGATGTCGGATCCGGAAAGACCTTGACTGCGTATAATAAAGAAGTCAAATTCACTTCTTCTGATTTGGAATCACAAAGCATGACCGTCTTCTATTCTTCTGATTCTCCTTATTATTCAGGTGGCATCTATTATGGCGGTTATTTTCAGTATTTGATTTCTTATTATCCTTATATGTCTATCACTGAAGATAATATCTTCACTTATACATTAACTGATTATCCTATTAAGACTGATACGGAACAAGGCTTGTATAATGAACTGCTTCATATGAATGAATACGGTCTATTAATAGATGTTACTCAGTCAGTCAAGAATTATACGACTATGGTTTCTTCTTCAATGACCGCGACTTCTGTTTATAATCAAGAACTATCTTTCTAAAAACAAGCATTATAAGGGCTACTGCGAAATAAAAATTCGCAGTAGTTTTTTTGACCAAAGATTCTATGTAGTTTAGCTTGGAAGGGAGTGTTTATTAGCAAAATATTCTTCTCTGCTGGTTTTTTACGGTGCACTCTGATAGCAGGAAATAGTGACCTTTATTCCTGTGTGATATTATGGCCGGAGTAAGTTGATCTTTGCTTTTTTCTAGAAGACAAAGTGGCTTTAAATACTTAATATATAAATAGATTTGTGGAGAGTTAAGACATACAAGACAATGATTTGGCTAATATGGCTTTACTTATTTATTAAAAGTGAGAGAAAAATTAATTATATAAATTGCTTGTGTCCGGAAATGAAGGCATATACTCGTAGGTGCTAATAGGGGCAAACAATGTTTTGAAGGACGAAAAGAAATCGATTGGTATATAAAAAACTTGATTGCCATAGTCACATAAATTGTGCAAAGACTGAATTACATCTTATTTAAGAAGACCTAAAAAGGATACATCGTGAATAGTGATAACCTAATCCATGTGTCCAGCTTGCATACACTGTTAATAAAGGGGCCAAAAACTGAAAAAAAGCAGCAAATTAAATTTTGAGGCTCAAAGCCATCAATAATCGGCTTATCGATGAATTTAGTTAACTAATCTTTTTTTTCAATTTGAACCTTTGTGAACGTGGAAGAAGGGCATTCTAAAATAGAGACAAGTCTTTTCAAATTCCTTTGCAATGTCTCGAAAGGTTGCAACAAAAAGGGAACGAATTTATTAAGGTGGTAGTTGTTGGGAAACAAAGCTCTTTACTATTACTGAAAACGCCGATATAAAAGCCGATTTCGTAATCAAATATTGATTGTCAGACTTTTTTCTTGTAATTAGGAAAATTGATAATATAATACTTTCAGCTAGAAATAGCTCACGGGGTGAGTTAATGACTGAGAAAGATTATCTAGACGATCAGGTTAGGGCTTCTTTTATTTTAATGGGGCGCTTTATGATGGGACCACATCCTAGGAATGTTATCGGCTATGGACAAGGACAGATGCGAATCATCTATTACTTGTCTCAGCACGATGATAAAGCTTATCCAAACGAGTTAGCTAGTTTCCTTCAAGTCGGAACAGGAAGAATCGGAAATGTCTTAAAGGATATGGAAAAGAAGAAAGTCATTAAAAGAACCAGTGATCCTCAGGACAAAAGAAAAACGATTGTGACGATGACTGAATATGGGAAGAAATTTGCCACTGATAGAATCAATCAGTTTAGAGAAGTGATTGGACCAGTAATTATGAGATTTGGGATTGATAAGTTCAAACTATATCTCAGCCTAGCTAATGAAATGCTGGATACGGCTGATGAAATAAGAAAGGAGAATGAACATGTTCAGAATGTACAAGAATCTTAAGACACATGATTGGGTCATCGTTGGCTTCATTGTGGGCTTAACTATTTTGCAGGTCTATGCTTCAATGACGATGATCGATTATCTTCAGGGATTGATTAAGAGCATCCAGTTCTTGGATTTCTACAATAATCCAGGAAACATCGGCTCGGAGTTTTTAGAGATTTTCAATACCGTTCCTGGCGCTGATAATGCCGCTAAATGGCTTACTATTTCCCAAATGGATTTAGTCGGTATGGGCATGGACAGCAGTGTTGCCAATACTGTCTATAGTATTGCCAATGCAACAGTCGGCGATATTTGGTATAACGGTGGCATGATGATTCTCTGTGCTTCTGGAATGGCTTTATGTCAGATAGTTATATCCGCCCTTGCTTCCGTCGTTGCCGCTGATTTAGCTACTTATACAAGAAGCAAGGTCAATGAGAAGGTTTCTTCTTTCTCCTTAGCCGAAATCAACAAGTTCTCCACAGCTTCTTTGATTACTAGAACCACTAATGATATTGAAAACGTCCAGATGACGACATTGCTGATGATGAGAATGGTCTTTGCAGCGCCGGTAACTGCTATTTGGGCTATCTGCAAGATTCAGGCTTCTTCCACTGAACTAACTATTGTGACGGCAGTCGGCATTGTTCTTTTAGTCATTGGCCTAGTTCTTATCATGTGTTTAGTTACTCCGAAGTTCAAGCTCAATCAGAAGTATCTTGATCGGATTAACGGAATCACGAGAGAGAACCTTAACGGCATTAGAGTCGTACGAGCCTATAATGCTGAAAACTATCAGGAAAAGAAGTTTGCTGATGCCAACAACAATGAAATGAAGCTTCAAATTTTCACTGGTCGAGTTTTAGGATTAATGAGCCCTTTAATGACCATTTTGATGAATGGAATCTCTTTAGCTATTTATTGGGTTGGCGCAACATTAATTAATAAGGGCACTATTGATTACGCCACCGTTACCGCCTTTATGATGCTTTCCACTCAGATAATTATGGCCTTTGTCATGCTTCTGATGATGTTCATCATGTGGCCACGAGCTTCCGTCTCTGCTAAACGTATCAATGAAGTCTTAGCCACTAAGAGTTCTATCATTGATCCTATTGAACCAGTCTATCCTACTTCTGATAAAGGCACTATCGAATTCAAGGATGTCAGTTTCCGTTATCCGGATGCTTCGGCTGATATTCTGGAACATATCTCCTTTAAAGCTAATAAAGGCGACACGATTGCCTTTATCGGATCCACTGGATCTGGTAAATCCACTTTGGTTAATTTAGTCACTCGCTTATATGATGTCACTTCCGGTCAGATTCTGATTGATGATGTCGACATTCGGGATTTGTCTCAAAAGACCTTAAGAGAGATGATTGGCTTTGTTCCTCAAAAAGGGTTGTTGTTCTCTGGGACTGTCAACAGCAATATTCGTTTTGGCAATCCTTCTTTAAGCGAAGAAGGAGTAAAGAAAGCCTGTGAAGTGGCCTGTGCCGATGAATTCGTTTCGAAGATGGAAAAAGGTTATGAATCTCCTATTGCTCAAGGTGGCACCAATGTCTCTGGCGGACAAAGACAGAGACTCTGCATTGCCAGAGCGGTAGCTATCAATCCTCAGTTCATGGTCTTCGATGATTCCTTCTCTGCTTTGGATTATAAGACTGATCGACAAGTAAGAGACAATTTGAAGGCAAACGTTTCTTCCTGCACGAAGATGATTGTTGCTCAGAGAATCGGAACCATCATGGATGCTGATGAGATTGTTGTTCTGGACGAAGGCAAGATGGTTGGATACGGCAAACATCAAGATCTGCTTAAGAACTGCCCTATCTATAAACAAATCGCTCTATCGCAGTTATCAAAGGAGGAATTAGGCTTATGAATCACGGACCTAGCAATATGGTTAGCGGAAAAGTCAAAAAAGGCTCTACCGTTAAAAGTGTCAAAAAGCTTTTCGGCTCCTCTAAAAAATATCAGGGCTACTTTATCTTCTCCTCGATTCTATTAGTTGCCTCTGTTGTTTTCTCCATCATTTCTCCTTCCTACTTGAAGGAACTGACAGATGAGATTTCAAACAATGCTGTGAGTAAGACTATTGATATGGATTTGATTATGAGATTAGCTCTCCTCTTGATTTCTTTTTATGCCATCAGTGCTATTGCCAGTTATTTTGCTAACTTCCTTATCACCACTGCCACTCAAAAGTATTCACGGGACTTACGGGAAGAAATAACAGCTAAGATCAATCGTATTCCTTTGAAGTATTTTGATTCCCACGCCAATGGTGATACTCTCTCTATTCTTACTAACGATATTGATCAGATTGCTAACTCCCTTCAGCAATCCATCGGCATGTTAGTTCAGTCGGTCTTTATGTTAGCCGGTGTCTTGATTGCCATGTTTGTGACTTCCTGGCAGATGGCTTTGACGGCTTTGATTACTCTGCCTTTGATGGCTTTATTCCTCTTATTGATTCTAAAACTGGCTATGCCTCAATTCATCAAACGTCAGAACCTGATTGGCAAAGTCAACGGGGTAGTGGAAGAGAACTTCTCCGGTCAGTCAGTCATTAAATGCTTCAATGCCTCGGATAGAGTTGATGAAGAATTTGAGAAAGAAAACCATGAGCTTCAGCAGACAATGATGAAAGCTCAATTCTTTGGCGGATTAATGCAGCCGATTATGTCTTTCATTTCCTATATTGCCTATGCCGCTGTCTGTATTGCCGGTGGTTTATTGATGAATACCAGTGGCTCAGGAGTGACCATGGGGACAATTACGGCTTTCGTAGTCTACGTCAATCTCTTCCAATCTCCTTTAAGTCAAATAGCCCAGGGACTCAACACCATGCAGACAGCAGCAGCTGCCAGTGAAAGAGTCTTTGGCTTCTTAGCTGAGGATGAACTATCTAAAGATAGTACTAATGATTATTTTTTCAGAAAAGATGGGAAAGAAAATGTAACCGGCCAAGTCAGCTTCGATCACGTTTACTTTGGTTATGATCCTTCTAGGGAAATCATTCATAACTTCTCAGCAGATATCAAACCAGGAATGAAAGTAGCCATTGTCGGTCCTACCGGTGCTGGCAAGACGACGATGGTAAACCTCTTAATGCGTTTCTATGAAGTAAATTCCGGAACTATCAAGATTGATGATATTTCTACTAAGGATATGAACCGAAAAGAAATCCATGATGTCTTCGGCATGGTTCTTCAGGATACTTGGCTATTTGAAGGTACAATCAGAGAGAACATTGTCTACAACACTCCAAATGTCAGTGAAGCTGACATTGAGGAAGTCTGCAAAGAAGCTAACATCTCTCATTTCATCCATACTCTTCCGGGCGGTCTTGATTATATGATCACGGATGATGCTTCTATTTCTGGCGGTCAGAAGCAGCTGATTACGATTGCTAGAGCTATGCTTAGAAAAACTCCTTTGATGATTCTTGATGAAGCTACTTCTAATGTTGATACTAGAACTGAGGAGCTGATTCAGGAAGCTATGGATAAGCTGACTAAAGGAAGAACCTCATTTGTCATTGCTCATCGTCTATCGACCATCAAGAATGCGGATATGATTCTAGTTATGAATGACGGTAACATCATTGAACAAGGCAACCATGATCAATTGATGGCTCAAAATGGTTTCTACGCTTCACTCTACAATTCTCAGTTTGCCTTTGAGTAAAGTTGTAATAGCTAGGAGCTTTGGCTCCTAGCTATTTTATTATTACTATTAAAAGCCAATATATTAATAATAAGTTGCTTTTTAGATAATATTTGTAAAGACAAATATCTTTCTAAGTGGTAAACTTCTATCAAGAAAAGGCTAATGATAATGAAAGAAAAGATTGAGCAAGCAATAATCGACTTCTGGGATATGACTTATGCTGAGATGGAACCCTGTAAAGTCAAGGAAAGTGATTTAGAGATCACGGGTGGTTTAGAAGACAGTCTTTTGTTTTTGAATGATTCAACTAAAGATATTCTGGATGTGGGATCAGGAGACGGAACCATGCTGATGAAAATGGCTTTTCATGACTGCGGAAACAATTATCTTGGTCTTGATTCTTCCAATAAGGCGGTGGCTTTCGCTAATCAAACCAGTGCTTTATCCGGATTAAAGAAAATTCATTTTCAAGTAGGATCACTAAAAGAACTTAGTTTGATGAAAGAGGCTTCTTTTGACGGCTTGCTTTGCTCTAATTTTCTGGATGTGATTCCTCTGACGGATGCTGAATTATACATTAAGCAGTTAATCCGTTTGTTGGACAAACCCGGATATCTTGTTTTGAAGGTCAATTTTTTGATTGATTCCAATCATTTAAAGAATCCGGCTTTTGATAAAAGAGATGATGGAATTTATATCAACAATATCTATCGCTGCAGTAATCAGGATGATGACTACTGGATCAAAGCCTTTGAACCCTTAAAGCTTATTAAAAAATCTTCCTATCAACGAAGTTTGAAGCTTCCACCTGATAGAATCATGGTTTTTAAGAAAATAAGTTAACTTTTTCTTTATAATATCCGTAATTTGTTTACGTATGTATATTTTTTTTGCTAAAATAATTAGCTATGAAAAAAACCAAATTTTTTCTTATTCCTCTTTTATTGATCTTATCCAGCTGCGAAATTAAGTTTGGACTAGCTAATGCTAGTTATTCTTATATTGTATCTTCTGATTCCTCATCTTCTCAATTGACCGGAGATGATTCTTTTTCAGCGCAAGGAAACGACAATTCTTCTAGTTATGAAGGAGACAATGGCACAACTAGTGATTCATCGTCTACTAGTTCGTCTTCTTCATCCGAAAATAGTTCTTCAAGTGACTCCTCTAGCTCTTCATCGGACTCTTCTAGTTCTTCCTCTGAGGAAATAACGACTGACCCGTATGTTGGAATCAGTTCAACGTCTTTCTATTCTTCCTACAAGGAAGCAACTTCTTATAAGGACGCCTGCTATCGCAGTCAGCACTATTTCATGTCTGGCGATCTTAGTGATCAGGACTTTTTACCTACTTTAGCTGCTACTCAGCCTAAACAAGGCAATCAGTATTATCGGAATACCGATTCCTTCTTCTCCGAAGATGGAAAAGCTTATTCGGTCGTGGATTATAAAGGAGACATTTCTTTTACAGTCTATTACGGCGGTGGCTATGTGACTTTAGAGGAAGTAGCCGCTTATGTTTATGCTTTCTCTGATGTACCTGCTAATTATTATGCCTCTACTAGCAACACCAAGCTTTCTTCATTTAAGTGGGGTAATTATACTCGTCTCAATAACAATTATTTTTCGGATGATACTTCTTCTTATTTATATGAGCCTAGTCTTCCTGATGCCTACGGAGATTTAGCTAGTGGTAATAAGCAATATTATGAAATCGATATTGGCACAACCGGAAATACCGAGGATTATTCTTATAATGCTCTTCCTTATATTAACGGCACGAAGATTAAAAGAGGAACTTCGAGAATTGTTTATACTAAATGCGATAAGAACGGTAATTCAATCGCAGACATGAGTCAACGTTATGTGTTCTATACCTATGACCATTACAATGATTTCCAAGAGTATCTGAATTATGAAGGTGGCTGGGGACAACGATTCGGTAACCTGACAGGTGGTGGCGAATACAATAACAATGATTCATCATATAAGACTTCTTATCCAGAAACTTTAAGTAAAGCCTTCTAATTATAAATAGAATTTTTGTGCATTAAACGATAGAAAAATTAAGATAGGAGCCAACTGATAGCTTTAGCAGTCCTTTTATCGGAATCGATAAAATGGCCGCCTTTGTTTAATTCAAAAAAGGTTTTAGATCCTTTAATATTAAACAAATCAGCAGTTTCCTTCATACAGTCATAGGCTTTGGAAAGGAACGGATTTTTGGTTTCACTTTCTTTGTCACCTAAAGAAAAATAAATTTTATTTGGTATCCTGATAGGTTCTTCTTTTTTAATGTATTCCATCATTCCTGGATACCATAAAGAACCAGAGACACAGGCAACAGAATCAAACAAATCAGTTTTATAGATAGAATAGAACGCCAATAGTCCAGCTAAGGAGTAACCAGCTATGATTCTCTTTTGGATTAAAAACGGAATCTTCTTTTCTATGGTCGGAATGATTTTCTTAGTCAGTACTTCCAAGTAATCATCGGCGCCACCTTGGAAATCATGACCGCCATGGAAGACTTTGCTGTGTTTGAAAGGTGAAAAGTCCTTTTCCCAGTCATTTCCGGAGATGACAATTAAAGGAACCTTTTTATTTAGCAACGAAAAGATGTTTTCACCTTCTTCTTTCATACAATGAACATAAACGATTGTGTTAGTTTCAATTCTATCAGGAAGAAAAACGCTGATATCCAAATTAGTAAAACCACTATAATATGATTCCATACTGAGATTAGAATAACACAAAGATATCCTTTGTTGGAGATCATTTTCAACTATTTGAAAGTGTTTTCAAATACTCTTTTTCAAAAAAATTGCCAATTGCCTTTGAAAATACTTACAATAGTTATACGGAGGATGATACTACGATGAATTTTCTAATTGATTACCCTACCACTACTAGTGGTTTAGAGCCGTATAAGCTGTTGTTGCCTTTAGCTTTGATTCTGATTTTAGCTAAGGTATTCTCCTTAATTCTCAGCAAGGCCAAGTTCCCACAGGTCATTGGCTTCTTGATTTCCGGATTAGTTGTCGGAGCAATTGGATTCATACCGAACCAAAGCATTCTTAATACTAATACCATGGATGGGTTAAGCTACTTCTCTAAAGTCGGAGTAGTCTTGATTCTTTTCACGGCTGGTGTCGAAACTGATATCAAGAAAGTCAAATCTGAAGGATTGGCTTCTATTGTCATCACTTCTTTAGGAGTTATTGTTCCTTTGATTTTTGGTTTTTTAGTTTCTTTCTTGTTTAGAACCTATGGTGGACTGGATACCTCTTTCTTAGGTGAGGGAATCAATCCTATTTATTCAGATATCTTCTATGGTGTCATCTTATCCGCTACTTCTGTTTCCATCACGGTTGCCACTCTGAAGGAATTAGGAAGACTGGATACTAAAGTCGGAACCGCGCTAGTCAGCGCCGCTATTTTAGATGATATCATCGGTATTATTCTTTTATCTTTAGTCATTTCTTTAGCCAATGGCTCCAAGACTGGCCAAGGCGATGATTTTGTCTCGATGATCATGCAAGCCTCTGGCTCTACTAGTGCAACTTTGAATATTGCACTGATTATTATCTTCATGCTGGCGTTCTTTGGCCTTACTTTTGGATTAGGGTTTGTGGTTAAGAAAGTATTTAATTACTTAGGAACCAAATATCCGCATCATATCAGAATCACGATTCTTTCATTAGGTCTCTGCTTCTTATGGTCTTATTTAGCTGAATACTTCAATATTGCTGATATTACCGGTGCTTATTTAATGGGTCTTATCTTTGCTGGAACTAAGCCGGCTGAATATATTGATCACCGAGCTGAAACTACTAATAACTATATCTTTGCCCCGGTCTTCTTTGCCTGTATTGCCATGGAAATGTATCAGACAAAGTTTGATTCCACTTTCATTGCCTTTTTAGGCTTTGGAATTGCCTGGGTAGTGGCAGGACTCTTAGGAAAAGTGGTTGGCGCCGGAACTGGATCTTTGATCATGAAGTTTAAGTTTAAGGACTCTGTTAAAATCGGTGTCGGTATGATGGCTCGAGCTGAAGTCTTGATTGTCTGTGCTCAAAAAGGTGTAGAGGCCGGTTTAGTCTCTTCACAGATTATGCCTTTCACTCTGATTTTGATTCTCTTATCCAGTTTCATGACTCCTATCTTCCTGAAGCTTCTCTATAAGGGAGAACCTCCGGAAAAGGTTGAATTAGCTAAGCCGGCTATAGAACCGGTGACTGCTTCTGAATAGCTGCCACTTTTTTGCTAAATACAATTATTGACAACTGTAAAGATAAAGTAGCTTATATTTTTTAATATTTTCAATCCTTTTACGAAAAAAGCAACGAAAAAGATTAATATTCAGTTTTTTGTTCATATTATTTAATCTTTCCTTTTAACAATTACAGGTGTTTTTGGTATCATTAATTGCTAAAGCATTAAAAAAGCATAATCAAACATTTGGGATTTATTTTGCCTATCGCGATTTTGTCCGGAGCTGCTTTATCCACTGGTGGATATGCGCTCTGGTTTTTTAATAATGCTTCTTCAGTTGATGAAACGGTCAACAATATTCAAATCAATGACTTTAAGTTCAAGGATAACTGTAATGGCATCTATCCTGTCAATGGTGGATTCAATAAATTAGACAAGGATGGCAATGAAGTCTTAGTCACTAAGGAAGGCTTCCGTCTTCTTGAAGGAACCTATGATGATAATACGATGAATAGTTCTTTCACTTACAATGATTACACAACTAATCATATTTATTATGAGATTGATTCCAATGGCCAGAAGAGATGCTTTTTAAAGTCGGCTGATACGGGCAGCATTAAACTGACTGTCACCGGTATTAAGTATCCAACTAACTGTGGAGCCACTATTTTGAAGTTACCTACTAAGTTTGGTTTCTATAAGGATGGAGTCTTAGACAATAACCAGGTTTATAACGTCTCCGGTTACGATCCCTGTCCTTTCCATCCCTCAAATATTCAAAAAAGCGGTGAAAGACCTACAGTTAAGATTCAAAATGTTTCCTTGTTTGGTTATTATGACAACAACAATCTAGATGGCAATGGTACCACCCAGATTGAAACCATCAATCTTCCGGATGATACTTCCTCTTTAGAATATATTGGGGACCGAGCCTTTGGCGGTTTGACTGGGTTGAAGTCTTTGGATTTATCAAAAGCCATGAATCTGAAGTTCATTGGACAATGGGCTTTTGTCAGAAACTATAATCTTGAAAAAGTAAAGCTGCCTTCTAATATCAGATCAGATGAACAAGCAAATCCTAATTCATATCAGCGCGCATATCGCTGCCTTGGAAATTATCTTACTGCCACTGACGCTGATTATGACGCCTATTATCCAAGTGGATCAAGCAAGCATGGACAGTCTAGATTTGATAGCAACAATAATGTTAATGCCCTTGATGATGAAAGAGACAGTAATAAAGGCAACGAAGAGTCCTCTCGATATCGAAAGCATATGTTAGGTATGTTCTCTTATTGCGGAATCAAATCATTTGATTTCAGAGATTACCGGAACATTCAGTATATCCCTCAAGATTTCCTAATTAATGATTTAAAGTTGGAGACTTTAGTAATCAGCAGCAACATCAACGGTGTCAGCAGACTAGGCGACAAAGACGGACAGGCTTTCGGTTTCCGCATCGACAATAACCGGCCTGAGGAATACAATAAATTAGGTGGCAATTTACGATCTATTTATTACGAAGGAAGCGGTCAGCAATTCAAGGATCGCAATTTCCCATCTTCTATGTTAATCTACGATAATTCCGTTCCTTCCAGATTCAAAAAGTTCGGTGCTGTCTATGATAGTTCGCTGTCTACCTTTACTTATGATGCTACTACCTCTGACCCTTATATCTATTGCTTGCATAGAGACAACAACGGCTCTAAAGCCTATCAGAGAATTAAACACTTCAATATTCAGACCACTACTTCCAATAAGGTGACTTATCCTAATCGAGTCTATGTCTATAACACCAACAGTCAGACTATTGACTACTCTAATTCCTACCTTCCTTCTAACTGGGAAGAAGTCAGTGCTTCAAATAGTGTCACTTCTACTCTTCTCAATGTCTATGACGCTTCAATGACTTATACTTATTCTCTTGATACTAAACCAACCTTAGGAACTGTTGTCCTTGACGGCAAAGGTGGTTACACCTATACTGCCGGTTCTGTTAAAGGCAATGATTACTTCATTGTTGAAGCTAAGAATGGTGGCACTAAAGCTTATCTTAAAGTCAGCGTTGTCATTAAGTGATTATCTTATCTGACATCTTCAAGGAGGCTTAATCGCCTCCTTTTTCAGTACATCGATTTTGTTTTATGTTACTCATTGCTATTGATACTAGAAACTACCACGAAAAATAAAAATCAGATTGCACATAAAACATAACAATTTCTAGCATGGATGAATAAGGAAGTTTTGAGGATGGATATCAATGTTAAAAAAAATTCATTGAAGTGGCTGAATATTGCTTTCTAAATATGACAGTCTTGAAAAAATTATTTGCTCAACTTATACTGAAGATATGTAATGGAGTTGGGGAACTCCGGCGCATTGTTGACCGCTAGCTTACGCTAGCGATTTTTTTTGCCTTGGTCACCATTGTTGAACTCCTTTAGCAGCAAGAGCAATATGACCAGTACAAGGATGAGATCTTCCACCCTGTACCTCCTTTTCCTGTTCGGATAGGGAAAACAAATACTGCGCCTTCATCCCCCAACCATGGATGGATAGTGGATTCATCATTCAGTAAGAGCTCCTCCTTTGTGATGAAGAGGGTATCACCCCTCATTATCTATTTAGACGGAGGAACTCTTTCTTCTAAGAATCAAGAAAAAAGTTTTCTGTTAACGGGTTGTTTCAGTATTTAACATTAGGTAAATACTTTGTTTTAGGCTTACAATATTAATGTTATCAGAGGGAATAATCTAATGGAGAGCAAAGCAGTTAATCAAAAAGTCGGTATCCGCTTATGGCTGGTCTTTATTTTGATTGGATTAGCCGGTCAGTTTGCCTGGGCAATCGAAAACATGTATCTAAACACCTATATCACTTACCTCAACTTCACTGATCCTACCGGTGTGGGATTCGATTACTCTTTGATGATTGCTATTACTACTGCGTTATCAGCAGTAGTAGCTACTTTAACGACTATCATCATGGGTGCGTTGATTGATAAAGTCGGACATAAAAGACTGTTCATTGGTTTTGGCTATATTATCTGGGGTATAGCTACCTCTGCTTTTGGTTTACTGAATGTCAATTCTTCTTCTGACTTGATTCCTATTAAGATGGCAGCTAGTACAGCTGCTATCTTAGTCATTGTCTTAGACTGTGTGATGACTTTCTTTGGATCAACCAGCAATGATGCCACCTTTAATTCGTATGTCACCAGCCATACTTCCGATAACAACCGTGGAAAAGTAGAAGGCGTTCTTTCGATACTTCCTTTGATTGCGATGCTTTTTATTTTCGTGGGACTGAATGGCTTGACTACTAAGGAAAACGGTTATCGCTGGGATCTGTTCTTCTATATCATCGGTGCTGTAGTCATTGTGGTTGGCATTGTGGCTTTATTCCTGATTCCTAAAGAAAAAGAAGACTTAAAGAAAGACCCGGTCTTCAAACTTATGCTGAATGGATTTAAACCCAGCACGGTTAAAAGCAATAAGAAACTGTATTTGGTCTTCCTGATTTATTTCATTTATGCGGTTGCCTGTCAAATCTATTTCCCCTATTTGATGGTCTATATTGAAAGAAGCTGTGGCATTTCCAATTCGGGTTCTGGATTCTTAACTGATTTTGCCATTGTCATGGCTGTTGCCTTATTAGGTGGATCCTTATTAAGTTTAGTCATTGGTTTCTTAGCGGATAAGTTTGGCAAAGACAAAATGATTATTCCAACATTCTGTATTTTAGGGGTAGGTCTTTTACTGATGTATTTCATTCCTTCATTTGGAGCTTCAACAGGAAAGACGGTCTATGCTTCAATAGCAGGTTTAGTGATGATCTTGGGCTATGTAGCAGTCCCTACTATTGTTAATGCCTTAGTCAGACAATATATTCCTAAAGGTGAAGAAGGCAGTTTCATGGGAATCAGGATGCTCTTTGTTGTGGCTCTTCCAATGTGTATAGGGCCATTCATCGGCAATGGTTTCAACCAAGCTTATGGTGAATCCTATGAAGGCGATTATAGTGTTGTCGGTAAGACTCCCAGCAAGTTTGGGTATTTGATGGCTTTGGCAGTTTTAGTGTTGGCTTTAATTCCGACCTATTTCTATTTGAAGGAGCAAAAGAAAGGAACCAAAAATGAAAACCTCATTACCAAATAACGGGACTTTATATCAGAATCAGAAAGGCTTCCCTAATGACTTCTCACTAGATGAGAATCTAATTCCACTGAAAGAATATCCCCGTCCTAACTTAAGACGTGATTCCTATCTTTGCCTGAATGGTTTGTGGGATTATGTGATTACTAAAGGCAATGAAATGCCTCATAGTTTTGTGTCGAAGATCATGGTTCCCTATTGCGTTGAAAGTGTATTAAGTGGAATCAACCATCTTTTAGAACCTGATGAAAAAATTGTCTATCATAGGAAAGTGGTGTTGCCTCCTAATATCAACAAAGGAAGACTCTTGCTTCACTTTGATGGCGTTGATCAGACAGCCATGGTTTTCATTAACCGGCAAAAAGCCTTTACCCATGTTGGCGGGTATACCAAGTTTACAGTTGAGGTCCCATCTTCAATAACGGATGAATTCGATTTAACGGTTGTGGTCACTGATGTGACTGATTCTTCTTATCATTCAAGAGGTAAGCAGACTCTCAATACGACCGGGTGGTTTTATACTTCAACCTCAGGAATTTATAAGAGTGTCTGGTTAGAGAGCGTTCCTCAGGACTATATTGAGGATATTAAATTCTATCCGGACTTTGATCAGAAAAGAGTAACTGTCTTAGTTGTCTCTGAAAAGAGCAATAAAACGGCGGTGGTTACGCTTTTAGGTGAAGACTATCAGGTGAAGACCAATCAAAAGAGTTCACTTCCGTTAAAAGAATTTCATCCGTGGAACATTGACGAACCCTATTTATATGAAATCACAGTACGTCTTTCAGATGACAAAATCTCTTCTTATTTTGGAGTCAGGAAGATAGAAGTAAAAGATATCAATGGTCGCAAAATCCTGTATTTGAACAATCAACGTCTCTTCCTGAACGGCTTATTGTATCAAGGCTATTATTTCTTAGGAAACCTAACTCCAAAAAGTGAAGAAGATTTCCGATTCGATATCAGAAAGACTAAGGAATTAGGCTTCAATTGTCTGCGTGTCCATGTGAAGACGGAAAGTGATTTATTCTATTATGAAGCCGATAAGACCGGTCTTCTTTTAATTCAAGACTTTCCAAATGGTGGTGAAAAGAACAATCCCTTCTTTACTATTTTTCCTCGGTTATCACCAAAGTTTGGCACTGAGAAGCATTTGACGTATAAAAGAGAAAGCCGCCTGAATGAGGAAGGAAGATTTGAGTTCATTCAAGAAGCCAGGGAATACGTTTCCTGGTTTAATAACTATCCAAGTGTCATTATCTACACCATCTTTAATGAAGGCTGGGGCGAATTTGATCCCAGTCGGATTTATCATCTTCTGAAGAAAGATGACAGTCTTCATCTGTTTGATACTGGCTCAGGCTGGTATGATGCTGACTCGGACTTCTATTCCGTCCATACTTATACGACACCCGGTAAGAAGAGAAAAGATCCTCGAAATAATCGACCATTCTTTATTTCGGAAGCGGGAGGTTATGGCTTGAAAGTTGAAAAGCATAGCTATTTTGATGGCTATTTCAGCCACGGAAAAGCTAAGACTAAAGAACAACTATTGAAGAGATACCGGAAGCTCTACATTAAGGAGTTATTGCCTTTAATTAAAGAAGCTGATTTGAATGGTATTATTTACACGGAATACAGTGATTGTGAAACTGAATACAACGGTCTCTTTACTTTTGATAGGTCGGTGCTTAAATTGCCAGCCGAAGAAGTAAAAGCCATCAATCAAAAACTCCTTGATGAAGTCAAGGAGTAAGATGTGATGTTTGTATTATAAATCAAGTTGGCAAGTCAATATTTTATTTGTTTAGATACTTGACTGCTTTTATGTCTTCTGATTTTGTGAACTCAACCTTATCATAATTCTTAATGAAACCAAAGAAGGATTTCAAGACTTCGACAAATTTCTTTTTGGTTTTACTATCCAGTTTGCTGATTTGTTTATAGATTTGAATCAAGGAAGTCATTTTATGTTTTCCTAGTTCAGCCATAGTACTGATCTTGGTTCCGGTTAAGACATCATAAATGGTTTCAATCAGTATCTGCTTTTCGTCAAAAGTGGCATTAATAATCCAGTCGTTCAATAAGACGGCATTATGGTAGACCGTTTCATTCATTTCCGAGGTAGCGAAGCAATCATTGTTTACATCGACTTCCCAGCTATACAAGGAGTGCTGGTTTAAGAGTAACTCATTGGAAGCTACTATTTTCTCTTTTCGGTCGATATCATAAATCTGACCGATAACGCTTTGATTGGGTACATATTTTTTAATATGAGACTTATAGGTATTGTAATGGAGCGAGAAACGCAATTCGCTGTTTAACCCCGGACCATCGAAACTATAAACCTGGAAAATTTTCTTCTTTTGCTTTTCATTTAAGGTCAAATAAGAATAGATGGCTAAGTTACCGCCTTTTGAATGGCCGATGACATAAACACCGTTTTTAAACTTTCTCTTCAATTTTAAAATGGTGTTTAAGTAGTTGCTGGCGTCTTTTTGGGCAGGAACCGGAGTCTGAATGGCCATCTCAAAATCTTCCTTCCAGCCAGTCCAAGTGGAATCGGTTCCTCTAAATGAAACAATCAGGGTTTCATTCGGAAGCAAGAAGGTGATGGCGGCAAACTGTTCTGAGGACTCTTTAGAAAAGACTTGTGAGAAAGCTAAAGCCCTGACATCTCTGTAACGGGGATTTCCGACCACACTGTTAAAGAGAACCAGATCTTCATCTTTTGGAGCATTGATTCTTAAGAAAGCGTCTCTTTTGGAAATATCGTAAAGTCCTAGAAGAGTGATTGAATTATCAGGCTCAGGCAGATAGACCTGCCAATTGAAATAAGCTAGTTTACTAAAAATAGCAAGGTCGACTTCATTCAAAGGAAGCTGATCAAAAGAAAGGAACTCACGGCCGGCATAATCAGTCAGGTTTGATATTATTTTTTCCATTGGTTCTATTTTAGCTTTTTATCTTCCATATGAAAAGAGAGTAAAAACAATCAAACCCTGTATTAATCTGTTCTCTTAGCGAAGATGATTAAGAATTAGTCTATAATGTTGACATAAAGAGAACAGTTAACATGAATGATAAAGCTCCGTTTGAAGTAATTTATGAAGATATGGATATAATCGCCGTCTATAAGAAAAGAAATGTCTTTTCAGTAGCGACTGAAGATAAGAAAACCTATACTCATAATCTTTTCTACTATCTAAGAAGTGATTTAAAGAAGAACCATCAGGAAGTCTATCTAGTTCATCGCTTGGATTATGAAACTTCCGGTGTTATGGTGTTTGCTAAAAATGTTAAGACACAGTCTTTACTGAAGAAATCATTTGAAGATAGGACTGTTATCCGTGAGTATGAGGCTGTCATTAAAGAAAAGCTTCCTCTTCATGAAAAGCATCATGTGGTTTTGTATCTGGATGAAGAGGGTATGACTGTTAAAGTCACAGACAATGATCATGGCAAGGATGCTATTACAGATATTGAGAGCATTAACTATATCAATATCGGAACGGCCCTGAAAATTAATATTATGACTGGAAGAAGAAACCAAATCCGTTTAGCCTTGCAGTCTTTGAATTATTCTCTGTTAGGTGATAAACGGTATTCCAATTGTGAGGCTAAGAGAATGTATCTTAATTGCTATCACCTTAGTTTTCCTAAGGAATTGGGTTTGAAGCAAAACGATTTTGCTTTTATTCCTCTTTGGATTAAGCTTTGATTAAAAATAGGTGTTTTTAAAAGAAAGAAACTTTGGAAGGTAAAGATATGATTGATAATGAAAAAGACTATTTGATTCGTGCTCTAGCCTGCAATGAAGAAGTCAGAGCTTTTGCCGTTACTAGCCGGAACTTAGTGGAATATGCTAGGAAGATTCATAACAATTCTCCTATTGCTACCGCCGCCTTAGGAAGATTGCTTTCAGCTGGTGTCATGATGGGTGATATGCTGAAGTCTCCTCATGATTTGATTACTTTGCAGATTCACGGTGATGGTCCTTTGAAGCATTTGCTGGTTACTGCCAATCAAAATGGAGAAGTAAAAGGCTATGTCTCTAATCCAAATGTCATTCTTCCTCCAAATGAAGGCGGCCATTTGAATGTCGGAGCTGGGATTGGAAGAGGAAACTTAACTGTCATCCGTGACTATGGATTAAAAGAACCCTATGTTTCTCAGATTGATTTGCATTCCGGTGAAATAGCTGATGATTTGACTTATTATTTTGCTCAGTCAGAACAAATTCCTTCCAGTGTCGGTTTAGGAGTTTTATTCAATAAAGATGATGTGACAGTAAAAGC
>Ga0172378_10000863_pt1 | contig 27458 bp, 23 predicted proteins | sample GrowelOW332metaG_FD_119755 | JGI IMG/M metagenome (GOLD analysis project Ga0172378, IMG submission 119755) | Groundwater microbial communities from an aquifer near a municipal landfill in Southern Ontario, Canada - Pumphouse #3_1 metaG | ecosystem: Environmental > Aquatic > Deep subsurface >...
CCCTCTCCGGCGGTCAGAGACAGAGAGTCGCTTTGGGAAGAGCAATTGTCCATCATGCAAAAGTTCTCCTGATGGATGAACCTTTAAGTAATCTTGATGCCAAACTGAGAGTCCAGATGCGTAGTGAAATTGTCAAGCTTCACAACAACCTGGGTGCCACAACCATCTATGTTACTCACGATCAGACCGAAGCTATGACAATGGCAACTAGAATTGTCATCATGAAAGATGGTTATGTTCAGCAGATTGGTTCACCTATTGAAATCTTCAACCACCCTGTCAACAAATTTGTTGCTGGCTTCATCGGTTCTCCGGCAATGAATTTCTTCCCCTGCGATTACAAGGATGGTGTCATTACCTTTGTCACTGGACAGACAATCACTTTGCCAAAGGAAATGATTGAAGGAAAAACCATTCCTTCTAAAATCATCTTCGGTATCAGACCAGAAGATATTCATGATGGAACCGGATATCATTCAACCTTATATCCCCAGGCCATTTTCTCAACCTCGGTAATCTTAGCCGAACTTCTGGGTAATGAATATTATGTCCATTGTAATTTTGCTTTCCAGGATGTCATCTCACGCTTCACCAGTGAAAACAAACTATCAGCTGGTGATAACATCAAGATTTGTTTCAACTTAGCCCGTTGCCATCTCTTTAGTTCCGAAACTGAAGAAACAATTCTCTAGGAGGGACTATGAAACAAAAAACATCAACTGAGGTGAGATCACCCTCACTTCAAACCCGTAAAAGGCATAAAAAAATCAGTTATAGTAAATATGGATATCTATTCCTTCTCCCCTTCTTCATTATTTTTATCACTTTCTCACTGATTCCTCTCATCCAAACCATCTATTATTCTTTCTTTGAATATTACTATCAGAATGGTATCAACCAAGTTGGACCTAATTTTGTCGGATTTGATAACTACGTCACAATTCTGGCAGCTGATTCCGTTTTCTGGAAATATTTAGGAAATACGTTACTTATCTGGGTCATCGGATTTGTTCCTCAGATCATTATTTCGCTTCTATTAGCAATTTGGTTCACGGATTCCCGATTAAAACTAAAGTTTTCCGGATTCTTTAAAGCTATCACCTACATGCCTAACCTCGTTATGGCTGCAGCCTTCGGTATGATGTTCCTGATGCTCTTCTCACAGTCTGGTCCAATGACTCAGATACTTAAGGCACTCAACCTTATTCCGGAGGGATTAGTTGTCTCCCAGGATTCCGGTTGGGTTAGAGCAATTGTTGCCTTCATCAACTGGTTAATGTGGTTTGGTAACACTTCAATTCTGCTGATGTCTGGTATTGCCGGAATTGATGAATCAATCTTCGAATCAGCAAGACTGGACGGAGCCAACGCTACAACCACCTTCTGGAAAATCACTTTGCCGTTATTAATGCCAATATTCGTTTACGTCCTCATCACTTCCATGATTGGCGGTCTTCAGTTATTCGATGCAGCCCAGGTTTTCACTCAGGGAACTGGTGGTCCAGGTCTCTGTGCCAAGACAATTATGATGTATCTTTACGAACGTATTTCAATCTCTAAAAATTATGGTGCTGCCGGTGCCATCTCCGTTCTCATCTTCCTCTTCACCGGAATCCTTTCCATCTTTGTCTTCAAAACCTTAGTTCCTAACTACAATGCCGTCAAGGCCGAAGCCAAGGCTTATCATAAACGTCAAAGATATCTCAAAAACGTAAAAAATGCCGGAGGACAGTCACATGAATAAATTCAATCATCCCTATTATTCAGCCTCACAGGCAATAATAGGATCAAACACGCCTAACCTGAAAAAGAATGAAGAAAGCCGAAAAAAACTTAGCAACCAACGAATAGGAATGATTGTCTACCGAGTTATCGTCTATGTTTTCTTGATTCTGCTTTCACTTATCTGTATTGTTCCTTTCTGGATTCTTATTGTTAACTGCACTTATCAGTCCAGTCAGATTCAGCAAGGCTTACATTGGTGGTTTGGTAACTATTTCGTTGAAAACTTCCAAGGTTTGTTAAGCAACACCAACATCCCGCTTAAAACCGGATTTATCAACTCTCTGATCGTTGCTTTTACTACTGCCATCTTAACCGTCTACTTCTCAGCCTTAACCGCCTATGCAACCCATGTCTATCAGTTTAAAGGAAAGAAATTTGTGACTACCTTCATTCTGGCAGTCATGATGATTCCGACTCAGGTTGCCTCAATGGGATTAGTCGTCATCTGCAACCAGCTTCATTTACTTAATCAGATCTGGCTGATAATTGTTCCAGCCATTGCTTCCCCTGTCACTTACTTCTATATGAAACAGTATCTCGAATCAGTTCTTCCTTTTGAAGTCATTGAAGCCGCCAGAGTTGACGGTTCCAGTGAAATACGTATTTTCCACCAGATTGTTCTTCCAATCCTTAAACCAGCACTTGCGGTTCAGTTCATCTTCTCCTATGTTACCAATTGGAACAACTTCTTCATCCCTGGCATGCTGCTTCAGGATAAAACAACCTGGACTCTTCCTATTGTTATTGCCGGTTTGAAAGCCAGTAGTCCAGATACTTTCGATTTAGGCCAAGTCTACATGCTGATGACAATTGCGATTATTCCGGTTGTCATCGTCTACCTCATTTTCTCAAAAGCTATTATTAAGAATCTGACTTCTGGTGCTGTAAAAGGCTAAATCTACAATCTAAAAATCAAGGGAATGGAGACATTCCCTTTTTCTATGGATTTTAAAAAAATAAAAACTGGTAAGAAAGAAATTCTTCTTACCAGCTAACAAATTGCTTAATTGATTTTTCTAGTAGTGCCGCCCTCTTGCACATAACCAGAAACACAAACACTTTTTGGTGAAAAGGTCGTTGGATTATCAATTCTTTCAATAAGGGCACGAGCAGCCTGCCTGCCTAATTCCTCAGAATTCTGAACATAAGTTGTAAACATCGGGCGGAACATTCTTGAAAGATCAATGCCATCATAACCGACAACCGAGATATCTTCCGGAACTCGATAGCCTAAATCATTGAGCGCACTTAAGGCACCCAGAGTAGAAATATCATCAGGTGTCATAATACAGGTAGGTTTATCATATGAGGACATCAGACTTTTTACAATCTTTCCGGTAACACTAGGAGAATGGAACTGACCATGGATTACCCAATTAGGATTGACAGGAATTCCTTTTTCTTTCATTCCAACATAGAAACCAACGTTTCTCTTTTTAGTAACATCAGTATCATCACCATAGATATAAGCAATCTTGCGATGACCTAATCCAGCTATATATTCCACAAGCTTTCGGTTTCCTTCTTCATTGTCTGAAAGAACCGAAGAACAGGAATTGAAAATGTAATCAATAGTAACAACCGGAATAGAGGAATTTGCTAATTCTGCAATATCAGGATTAGAGAAGTTTTCAGTAACGATGATGACACCATCCATATTGCGGTATCTTGCCATTTGAAGATAACTCATCTTAGGTTTGTTAGTCTTAGAAATAAAAGTAATGTTATATCCCTGGGATTCCGCTTCGACTTTTATGGCATTCAAAATAGTAGAAAAGTATTCATGCTTCAAGCCACCACAGGTGGCATCAAAATAAATAACACCAATAGAAAAGGACTTTTTGTTCTTTAAAGCCTGAGCATAAGCATTGGGAACATAACCCATCTCATTAGCTATTTTTTTGATTCTGGCAATAGTCTCCGAAGAAAGTTCATCTGAATCATGTAGAGCTTTGCTTACCGTTGCAGGAGTCGTATTTGATTTCTCAGCAATGTCTTTTAATTTAACCATTTTATATACCTTAAACGTTTTCGATAGATAATATTATTATACTTAAAAGCAATGATTAATACCATAAAATTAATCAAAAAATATACTTTTCGTTGAATATTTAAGAAAACTTACAAAGATTCAATCTCAATAGTATGGGTACTTCTCTTTCGTGCACGATAGATTACCGGTTTATCGCAGATCTTACCATCAATTTTGATTACAGAATTAGTTACATCAAACATCTTATCTTTCTGTTTTGTCAGGTTCAGATGAATAGTAACCCTTCCGATTTCCAAAGTGTAATTGATTTTCGTTTCCTTTTTACGCATAATCGGATTAAAACTTATTTTTTCATTATCAATGCTAAGTCCAACTGCTTCAATGATATTAAGGCCTAGCCAAGAAGAAGTACCAGACAGGATAGGTCCGATGTTTTCACCGGTGATACTGTTATTATATTGAGTACAGAAACGAGGATTGCCCTTGAAAAATCCCGGATTCTTCAAAGTCTTATAAGGAAGAACCAAGTCAATCATATTAAAAGCATCAGTAAGAAGCAATTGCTTGAGATTCTCATCCTTGACCCACTTACTGGACTGAAGAAGACTCTCTGAGAACATCATGGTGGCATGCTTAAAGACACCGCCGTTTTCTCTGTCACCAGGGAAATAATGATCAGTCGCAGAGTTCTTAGCACCAGCCAATGATAAATCATGAGGAGTACAAAGCTTATATCCTGATTCAGTCTTCAGATATTTGTCAACAATTGAAAGCATAGACTTAATCTGAGATTCAGTTGCCACTCCTGAGAGAAGCGACCATGAGAAGGAATTAAGATAGTATGAGCCATCAATTTTTGGATCGATGCTCAGTTTGTCGCCTTTGCTTCCGATATATGAAGTATGGGCGGGATTATCACGGTTAATCAAGACTCTGGCGAAATATCCATTGATAAAAGCATCCTTCTGAAGAATTCCGGTTTTTTCCTTGATAAGATTTTCAGCCCAGATAGCATCCTCAGTATAACCAAACTTTGAGCACAGGTATTTGAAATCCTTCAGGGCACAGACAAGAAGGAATCCATTCATTACTGATTCAGAATAATCAGAAACAAACCTAACGCCTTCTGGCTGCTTACTCTTTCTAATCTGGGAATAATAAGCTTTTTCCTTTTTAGGTCCGTCAAGATAATCAGGATCAATTCTTAGACAGTCATTCCAATCAGCGGCATCAAGTAAAGGTAATCCATGATTTCCAACCGAAATACATCCGGAATACATCAATATCTGTTTGATAGTACTAAAGACATTCCTCTTTTCGTCAGTTCCGCAGATTGAATATCGGAGTTTAAGGAAATAATCATCACCGCTAATATCCATATAACGGCGAACGGCCATAACTAGCCATAATCCATCATCAGAACACATGCCTGGTTCTTTTCCCTGATAAAAGAAGTTATGATTGACATAACCGAATTCATAAACATTTTCAAGCCATTGACCGAGAACGTCTCTAAGGAAATTACGGTTATCCATGCAATTATATATGTAGAACATACTTGCATACAAATCCTGAATCTCTCTAAATCCAATTTCTCTGTATCCTTTTTGAGTCATTGCAAATGATCGAGAAACGAAGGTCTGATAGAGAATTTGGAATGGAAGATTATTATTCAGATAACTCTTGAGGTTTGAATCCGTGGCTTTTTCCACCTGAAGGAATGAAGCAAATTTTTTGAGGAAGATTCTTTGGTTGCGTTCAACTCTCTTCATATAGAAATCAGTGTAATAATCAAGCAGTCGGTTCAATTGGGTAAGGAAACCGTCATAAACTTTTTCTGATGGCAGTGAGGTCAGATCACACATACCAGTAAAGGTAATGATTTCTTTTTTGTCTTTGAAAAGCAAGTCTTTCTTTAAGGCAAAGAAATTAGGGCCTCTAAAAGACTGACAGTTCGATAGGAAATTAATATTGGCAGGCTGATATAAATTGCCATTTCCAATAAATCTCTGATAATCAGTTTCAAATTCATCAGAATATTCACCATCCGAACATAAAGAACAGAATCTAATTTCTTTTTTGAAATACTCAGGATAATAATCAGGGGTAATAGCAACAATCTTGTTTTTATCATCAGTGACAACATTTGATTGGGAAATCAAAGTTGAATAAAGGACATCCTCTTCCTGACAATGGGGATTAGAAAAGCCAAACATACCAGTATAAACAATCTGAAGATCTCTGGTTTTTCCAGTTTTGTTAGTGATTTCAATTTTTTGACATTCAACAGCATCCGGCAAGCCCTCAATCTGAGCAAAAATGAAAATTTTTCTAGTGATTTCAAGCCCGCAATTCAAAACATAAACAATTTTGGTAAAGTTAGGATAATGATAGCAATAGGCTTCCTTTACAGATGAATCAACATTAAGGGAATAGAAAATAATCTTTCCATCTTCCAAAAGATAGAATTGACGATTAGCTGGGAACCCATTTTCTTTAGGAAGCAAACCCCAGGTTGTTGCCAAAATCTGATAGGAAGAATGTCCTCTGAAAGATCCTCTTCCAAAACGGTCAACCACACTCTTTGGTGTCTTTTGGAGCGGATGATCAAATTTAATTCTATTGCCGATAAGCAAATTGACATCGTAATGAGTTCCGAGTTCTAATCCCTTTAGAGGAATCTTACAATGTCCATCCGAAAATAATTTTCCGCCTGATTTCTTTAGGTAGTCAATCATCCTTCCCATAGTGGCTAGACTTTCATCGGAAATATCAGGAACTCTTCCCATATCATCAACAACTAAGATATTTCCCTTGTGATAAGTAAAAAGATATGATCTTGTTCGGTTTAGCTCAGAAAAAGTCTCATAAAGTTCTTCGGAATTGATGATTCTTGTAAGAATCGGCAAATTCATATTTATTCCTGTGAGAACAATATAGCTCTCATAAGTGTTGTTAAAAACAACAAAATCATTAATATCTTCCTTTTTTAGAGAAAAAATAGATTCTATTCTCCCATAATAATGGGAATAAATATTTCTGGCATTGTTTACTATCATTTATTAATTCCTCTTTTACTTTAGATAACGTTTTCGCGCATATAATTATTATAATCCTGAATTAATTAAAATACAAATCCAAGTCGGATAAGTACTTAAAACATATATATAGTAGGGCAAAACAAGGGAAAAATCTACAATATATTTCATATTTGCCGTCTGTCAATAGAAAACACTTGACAGCCAATAATAATATAGCTATAATTTAAAAGCTGTTAAAAACCGTGAATCGGAGGATATATATCTATGGTTAAAATCAGATTAAGAAGAACTGGTAGAAACGCTTATGCCACCTATAGAATCGTTGTTAGTGATTCAAGAAGAACTCCTACTGCTGCCGCTTTAGCTGAAATCGGACATTTCAATCCTAACACTGATGAGTTAGTCATCAATGAAGAAGCTGCTATGCAGTGGTTAAGAAATGGTGCCGAACCTTCTGACACTGTCAGAACTCTTTTCAGAAAAAAGGGTCTCAATGCCAGATTAGCTGAAGAAAAGGTTAAGAAGGCCGTTAAATAATGGATATCAATACTGACATCGATCTCACTGAGGATATTCGTTCCCTTATTGAGCCTCTCGTCAGCAAACCCGAAGCCCTTCTTATCAAAAGAACTGACAAAGGTGAGAATCTCAAGAAGAAAGAACAGAACTACCTCATTCTCTGTGAGAAAGACGACCTGGGAAAAATTATCGGCCGTCATGGAGTTATCTCTGATTCTATCCGAACACTTCTCAACGTTTCAACAAAGAATCTTAAGAAAAGGGTTCATCTGAATTTCCAATCTTTTGAGGAATTCAACGAAAAGAAATAAAAGCCAGAGGGGAGTCTATGCTCCCCTCTTTCAAATTTTGGAGGATTTATGGCAATAAAGAAAATCGGACACATCGTCAATACATTCGGAATCAAGGGTATGGTAAAAATTTCAGTTTCCAGTTCAACCCCGGAATCCCGTTTTGCTATCGGCAAAAAAGTTATTATTAAAAATCAGTTAAATGAAGACCAGACCTACACCATCAAATCCGTCATTCAGAAGAATGCCAGAATTGTTTATGTAGGACTTGATGATTTCAATGACATCAATCAGATTGAATGGATGAAGGAAAGAGATGTTTTTGCAAACGTCCGTCCTCCTAAGGATTCTTTCTTCTTTGATGAATTGGTAAACATGACTGTCATCGACCATGAAGGAAATGAACTCGGAATAGTCGATAATGTCGTTACTATGCCTGCCAGTGACTATCTTCAAGTCAAAGGAAAGTTAGTTCCTTTCAAACTCGAATTATTCATTGAGTCTGTCGACAAGAAAACCAAGAAAATCACCCTTACTGAATTAGGAACAGAAACATTCAATTCCTAAAATGATGACCATAAGAATTTTCACTCTTTTTCCGTCTTTCTATGATGAATTTTTGAAATCTTCTATCATCGGAAGAGCTATTTCGCGTGGATTAGTTAACATCGAGCTAGTGAACATCCGTGATTATTCATTAGATAAAAATCATCGTGTCGATGATCATCCGCTAGGTGGAGGAGCTGGTCTCATCATGAGGCTAGAACCACTAATGGATTCCTTAAAAGCTAACACTACTCCGGAATCCCACAAAATTATCATGGGACCAAAAGGCCACACATTTACTCAGGATGATGCTAAACGCTTAAGCAAAATGCAGGATATCTGTCTGATCTGTGGTCATTATGAAGGCATTGATGCCCGATTCAATGATTATGTTGATGAAGAAATCTCTATCGGTGATTTCATTATGACTGGCGGAGAAATACCGGCCATGGCCATAACTGATGCCGTGGTCCGTCTTCTTAAAGGCGCTATTGCTGATGTATCCACTTCGGAAGAATCATTCAATGGATCTATTCTTGAATATCCTCAGTACACTTATCCCGATGTTTACGATGGAAAGAAAGTTCCTGAGATTCTCTATTGTGGAAATCATCAGGTAATTGAGGCATATAGAAGAAAAGAAGCCATCAGAATAACCATGGAAAAACGTCCAGACCTTTTTTCTAAAATGACCTATACCAAGAAAGATTATCAATACATCCAGGAAATAAAGGATGGGAATTCACTTTCTGACGAAGAAAAAGAAGCCCTAAAAAAAGGAAGTAGATTCATAAAATAACTCAAGCATCCTGATTATCATGATTAGGATGCTTTTTGTTTTTTTAATAAAGGCATAACCAAAGGTATTCTTACATAGAAGGCATGAGTTATCAAAAATTCAGCTGTTCAGCTTCTTCAAGATCCTTTCCTTACATCAAGAAAAAATCCGGCCAACATTGGCAACAAAAGAAAGCAAGATTAGATTAATTAATTAACTATATAATTTATTTTTAATTGAAGCCTTTTTTCATCAATGCTATAATTAAGGTAATTTGACGGAAAGAAGAAAGGAATTATTTATGGAAATATCCAAAAAAGAATCTGGAAACGACTTGATTCTGATAGTTTCCGGAAGTATCAACACCGCAACAGCCCCCCTCCTAGAAAAAGAATTGTCTCTTTTGCCGAAAGAACTGAAGTCTCTGACTATTGATATTACCGACGTTGACTACATTTCATCATCAGGATTGAGAGACTTACTGAATTTTCAGAACTACATTGACGAGATCGGTGGAACAATGATTGTAAAAGGCTGCCATGAATCAGTCCGAGAAGTTTTTGAAATGACAGGATTCGATACAATCCTGACCATCGAATAACATTATGACTACCGGACAGACAGTATGCCTTCTCATAGGCACTATCGCAGTTATCAGTCTTTTAGCGTTTATCCTTTCTGACACTTCAAAGCTTGCTAAGGTCAGAGGAAACAACAAAATATGGGTTAAAGCAGTTTTCTATGGTGTAATTGGAGGAATCTTTGGAATCTATGCTACCATCGGCGGCGTAAGAGTCGAAGAGTTGGGAGCAATAATCACCATACGTGATGTCGGACCAATGATGGCCGGATGTCTTGGAGGTCCGATAAGCGGTTTGATTGCTGGCGCCATTGCCGGTATTCATCGTCTTTTCTTTAACCTTCCAAGTGTCATTGGCGGATCAATGACTTTGACTGAGTCATTCTTAAGTGGAACCACAATTCCCTGCTCCATTTCGACCTTCATTATTGGTTTGCTATCCGGTCTTCTTTTTAAGCCTTTCAGTACTAAAAAGCATCGTGGACTTTGGGCTTTAGGAATCGGAGTAGTTATGGAATTTTTCCATCTCTTCATTGTTTTCCTTTATTTCTGGGGCACTGCCAGTGCTGCTGAAGGCTGGGCTTTGGTTTCCAAGATCATCATTCCGTTCATGGTAACTAATGGTGCAGGATTCGGTATTCTTATCTATCTTCTCGATATGGCTAGAAAGCATCAGGATGTTCAGGAAAAGGAAAAGTCAGTCGAAACAGAACTTAATGTTGCTACAAATATTCAGAATAATATGCTTCCTACTATTTTCCCTACTTTCCCAGGCAGAAAAGAATTCTCAATAGATGCTTCAATGACTCCAGCAAAAGAAATCGGCGGTGACTTCTATGATTTCTTCTTTGTTGATGATGATCACTTTGCTTTCCTGATTGCTGATGTTTCAGGTAAAGGTGTTACTGCTGCCTTATTCATGGTTATTTCCAAGACAATTCTTAAGAACAACATTCTCTCCGATATGCCATTAGCAGAAGCTGTTTCTAAATCAAATCTCCAATTATGTGACGGAAACAAATCAAATATGTTTGTCACAGCTTGGGTCGGCGTATTAGAAATTTCAACCGGAAAACTAACCTACGTAAATGCCGGACATAACCCGCCTTTGATTAAGCATGGAGATAAACAATTCTCCTACCTGAAAAACCTTTCAGGATTAGTCCTAGCCGGAAGCAAAAAGAGTAAATACAGACAGTTCTCAACATATTTAGCCAGTGGTGACCGCTTATTCCTTTATACCGATGGTGTCACTGAAGCTATGAATATCAAGAACGAACAGTATAACGAAAAACGACTTTTGGATTGTATTTCCAGACAGGATATCAGCACTTCAGCAACGGATATCATCCAAATTGTCAAAGCTGATGTCAAAGAATTCACTGGAGAAGCCGAACAGTCAGATGACATCACCATCATTGCCTTAGCAATGAATGGGGTCAGTAAGAACATTACTGTTAAAGCTGAAATTGAAAACTTTGACCAAGTATCAGATTTCCTCGAAGAAGAATTGACCAAACACAACATTCCTCAGAAAATCAAATTAAAAATGAGTATTGTCTTAGACGAGTTGTTCTCAAATGTTGCCAAATATTCCAATGGTGAAGATTTTTCCTTAGATGTTGCCTTCCCTCGTAACCGAATCAACCTGAGGATTGAGTATGGCGGCGAATTATTTGATGCCACAAAACTCAAAGATCCGGATGTCACTCTGGCTGCCAAAGACCGGCCTGTCGGAGGATTAGGCATCTTCATAGTCAAAAAGACCATGACATCTATGACTTATCATTCTGAAAACAATAAGAATGTTTTGACTCTGTATAAAGATTTGGAAGACGAAACAGTTCAAAAATAATAGAAAGGATAATCTATCATGAGTATTGTTAAAGGAAATGTTGTGAATAACGTAATCACAATATCATTAATTGGCAAAATAAATTCCGCCAATGCCGGAGAAGTCGAAAAATAGATAAATAAATTATTAGAATCATTAGGAGACATATCCATCATCTTTGACTGTCAGGAACTTGAGTATATTTCCAGTGCAGGCTTACGTATTCTTCTACATCTGAATAATCAGTATGACAACATGAAAATAATCAATGTTTCATCTGAAGTCTATGAAGTATTTGAAATGACTGGATTTACGGAAATGATGACCATTGAAAAAGCCTATCGTGTTCTTTCCATCGAAGGATGTGAGGCAATCGGTGAAGGATCAAATGGTATTGTCTATCGTTTAGACCCTGACACAATTGTTAAAGTCTATCGTAATCCTGACAGTTTACCTGATATCAAGAGAGAAAGAGAACTTGCCAGAACAGCTTTGATTTTAGGAATCAATACCGCAATTCCTTATGATGTTGCTAAAGTCGGAAATAGTTACGGCTCAGTCTTTGAGCTTCTCAATGCCAAGTCTTTTTCTAAGCTTATCAAAGAAGATCCGGAAAATTTGGATAAATACGTTTCTATGTATGTGAAGCTTCTCAAGCAGATTCATTCCACCAAAGTTAAAGAAACCGATATGCCGGATGCTAAGAAAATTGCCATAAATTGGGCAAAATTCCTGAAAGACTATCTGCCTGAAGATCAGTATTCTAAGCTTATCACTTTATTCGAAAACATCCCTGAGAGAACCACTATGATTCATGGTGACTATCATATCAAGAATATCATGATGCAGAATGGCGAAGTCCTTCTCATTGATATGGATACTCTCTCCTACGGACATCCGATAATTGAATTAGCTCAGATTTATCTTTCTTTCATCGGTTTCGGCGAAATCGATCATGAAGAATCAATAAATTTCCAAGGCCTTCCCTATGAAACTCTTGGACTTTTCTTCAAAAAGGTCATGCATGAATATCTGAATACCACTGACGAAGCACTGATTAACTCTGTTATTCTTAAGGCCTCCATCATTGCCTATACCAGATATATGCGAAGAACAATCAAACGTATCGGAATCGATACTCCGAAAGGAAAACCGATTGTCGATCTCTGCAACAAGCGTTTAGCTGACGCCTTACCTAAAGTTGATACTCTCGATTTCTAAAACCTTACTGGTGTGGGAATAAAATCCCACACCTTTTTTAATGTTACAAAACATTTGCTTTTGTCATTAACTAGGTCAGAAGTGCTTTAAAAAAATAAGTAAAATGATATACTTTCAATGATAAAACAAAGGAGAAATCATATGAAAAAAGTGGTTGCAATTACAGGTGGCGGTTCCGGAATGGGATTAGCTACCATCAAAGCCTTAGGTAAAGATTACATCATCTGCATCAGTGGCAGAACCGTCGAAAAACTTGATAAAGCTGTTGCCTCATTCAAAGATGAGGGATATGAAATCTATTCCTATGCCTGTGATGTGTCCAAAAAAGAAGAAGTCAAAGCTTTCGCTGAATTTGTCAGCTCTAAAGGTGAAATTACTGCTGTCATCCATGCAGCTGGTGTATCACCACATATGGGAGATGCTAATAGCATCTTAAGCATCAATGCTTTAGGAACCTATTACGTCGATACCGAATTCTTTAAAGTCATGAACTCCGGAAGTGTCATTCTTAATGTTTCTTCAATGTCAGCCTATATGCTTCCCGGACTTATGCTTCCTACTAAAAAATATCCTCTGATCTTTACTAATACTGATTTATTCTTAAAGAAGACTGTTGCCAAATCCAGAATGCTGGGAAAGAAAATGGAAACCAATATTGCTTACCCAATATCAAAGAATTTCGTTGTCTGGGTTACTAAGAGACTAGCCAATTCCTTTGCTGAAAAAGGAATGAGAATTATCTCGGTCTCACCTGGAAACTTCGAAACCCCTATGGGAAAACTTGAATCAGACCAAGGTGCTGCTTTCTTAAAGAACAATGCCATTCAGAGATTCGGATATCCCGATGAAATCGCTCTTCTCTTTGCTTATCTGATTGATCCAAGATTATCATATCTGACAGGCGAAGACATTATCTGTGATGGCGGATGTGTCGGAAACCTCAATACTTATAGCAAAAAAGAACAAAAACAATTTAAATTAAGAAAATAAGTAGCAGATATTAAACTAAAAAAAGCTCTCTCTTCGTAATTGAAGAAAGAGCCTTTTTCTATAATCAAATAATTTTACCAGATTACGACACGCTTTTTAGGAGCAATATACATCTTATCAGAGGGCTTGACTTTGAAAGTCTCATACCATTCAGAGAAATTTCTTGGCTGGATATTCGCACGTAAGTCGGCTGGAGAATGAACATCAATTGAAAGAAGAAGCTTAACATATTCAGCCTTGGATTTACGGCACCAGACCTTAGCCCAGTTAATGAAGTAAGCAGTATAGTCAGCCTCCTTCATATGTGACATGATATCTAAAGTTACTGCCATACCACCATTATCCGCAATATTCTCAGAGACAACCAAAGTTCCGTTAACTTTACCAATACCCTGTTCATCAAGTCCATCCCACTGCTTAATCATCGCCTTGGTCTTAACTTTGAAGTTCTTCAGATCATCCTTTGTCCACCAGTTGTTGAGATTTCCGTTTTCATCACATTGGGCACCATTATTATCAAAAGCATGAGATATTTCATGTCCGACAACAGCACCGATTCCACCCAAATTCTCACTTCTGGACTGTTTGATAGAATAGAAAGGAGCCTGAAGGATAGCAGCTGGGAAAGTAATATCATTGGTATAAGGATTATAGCAGGCATTGACCATATGTCCGGGCATGACCCACTGACCACGGTTTACAGGTTTATAAAGCTTAGCAAAAGAATTTTCAATTTTGGCTTTGGTAATCTGAGAAACCACATCCAACAGAGAACCATAAGGATCAACTTCCAATTTGTCATAGATTTCATCTGACTTATCCGGATATCCCATCTTAACAACCATGGTTGAAAGCTTAAGGACAGCCTTATCTTTTGTGGCCGGAGCTAAGAAGTCATTGGCAACAATTCTCTTCTTGTAGGTCTCAATGATTTCTTTAACCATCTCGACTACATCTTTCTTGGCCTCTTCTCCAAAATAAGTCTTACCATAATAAAGACCGATAGGTTCTGAGAAGTTTTCGGAAGCCAAACGATATGCCTGCTTTTCAATTGTCGGATTAGCAGCAATACCAGATAAAGTACGGCGGTAAACAGAACTGATTTCTCTTAATTTTGAGCTGAGAAGCGGAGAAGCAGCCAGTAAAGTCTTCACATAAGCCCAATGCTTATAAAGATCAAAAGTCTCGACATTATACAAAGACTTAAATCCCTTAAGGAAACGGGGATCAGCAACAATAATGTTTTCAGGAACGTCAGTAAAAAGATCCTCAAGAAGGTTTTTGAACTTCATAGGTTTGAGAAGTGAGGCTACACGAACAGTTTTCATCGGATTATAGACTTTGACATAATCAGCCCATTCTTCTGAGCTTTTTACTAATCCCGCAATAAGTTCATCAAAAGCTAAAGCATCCTTAAGGAAAACATTTTGATCTTCGAGACTTAAAGGAGTAAAAGCCAGAAGCTGTGAGACCATTTCCGACCAAACAGCAATCAGTGATTCCTTCTGTTTAGCCATCTCCGGCTTATAATAAGTTGTATCCGGAAGAATAGTGCTGGGACCAGAAATCATAACACAATGATGAAGAGTATCCTTCATATCAGCATCAACAGAAATATTGAAAGGAAGAGGAAGATCATCAAGGACAAAATCCTTGAGGTTCTTATTGAGAGCACGGGGATTTTTCAGCTTTTCTATTTTTCTTAAAGTCTTCTTAAGCGGACGGATGCCTTCCTTGTTTCTTTTCTTAATGTCACAGGCAATAGCAAATAAATTTACAGCCTTTTTGACATTCTCATCAGGATATTCATCCTTCTGAAGCATGGATTTAAAATCCTTAATAAGAAGTTCTTCAACATCCTTATCAAGATTAGCAAATCCGCCTGTAGTCGGCCTATCATCAGGAATTTTAGCCTCATTAAGCCAAGCACCATTAACATGCTGGTATAAGTCGTCCTGAATTCTAATTTCTTTTTCTTTATTCATAATGCCTCCTTGAAATTAAATTCACAATAATGTTAGCTATTATATCATTTTTGGTTTTTTAATTTTTCTAATAACAGCAAAAACCAAGCCAATAATAGGTAAAACCTATTAGTTAAGCGGTACCATTTGTTTTGCCAGCTGATAATCAGAATACTTGTTATCTAAAAAAATAATAATTTTATTCTCATTCAGAATAAACGTAGTATAATATTTTTAAGAATTAAAAATCGTTTTATCTTTTGCTCGCTTTTCAGCACCCAAGAAGAACTATTTAATTCACATTAACAAGATAATCAAATTCCACATATCGATTTCTCCCAACATTACTGTTGGGAGTTTTTGTTTATTTTAAAAAAAGGATATATAATATTTTCAGATAGAAAAGAGAAAAACAAATGGAAAACAATAATAGATATCGGATTATTGATATAGAAAAATATTATCGGAAGACCCAATATCTCCGATTCAAAGATGGTCCGAAATGTTCAATAACCATGACTTATAGTCTTGATATCACAAAAGCCTATAATTTTGCTAAAAACCGGAATGAGAAAATAAATATTGTCCTTCTATATTTAGTCTCACAAGCCATAAATTCCCGGGATGACTATAAATTATTTTATGACTATAAGAAAGATGAGCTTAGATGTTACGAGGTTTCTAATCCAATTCATTATATTTTCAATAAAGAAACGGAAACATGTAAGCCTGTTTATTCTTATTACAATCCCGACTATGAAATCTTCTACAAAACCATTATTGAAGATACCAAAAAAGCCGAAAAGGATGATTATGTCGGCAAAGAAAATGAACCTAACTTCTTCAATACTTCGGCTATGCCTTGGATTAGTTATGATAGTTTTTCTCTTGAACTCCCAGATGGCTATTTGTACCTAAATCCCAACATTAATTGGGGGAAATTCCATAAAGAAGGTGACCGGATTCTTCTTCCGATTACCATAAGAATGAATCATGCCGGGGCTGATGGTTACTTGCTGTCTAAGTTTTTCCTAATCTTAGAAGAACTTATTGAAAAATTAAAATAAAAAATAATGAAAGCTCTTTCTTTTTTTGTTTTTTTAAAAATAATAAGTGTTTTTTTATCTAAATTGTGGTAATATGAGTAGCTTTATAATGAAAGTAGGAAAGTAGGAAAACATGGAAGAAGAAATGATTAACGCCGAAGAAGTAAACGAAGAAGTCCAGAGTAGCGAGGAAAACGTCCAGGCCAATGAAGAAGCCGTCCAGAGCAACGAGGAAAATGTCGAAAGCCAGGAAGAAGAACTTGAATCTAAGAAATCAAAACTGAGTGAAAGTTTCAAATCAGTTATCGATACCTTTGATCTCACTGAATGCAATGAATTGGTTCAGGGAGCTTTAGACTTATTATCCGCTGATGGTGAACAGTACAATCTCAACAACATTGCTGCCGCCCTCTTAAAGATGTACTATGATGTCAAGAAGAAGAAGGAAAAGAAGGTTGAAACCAAGACCGCTGAAGTCAGCGAAGATGGTTCCACTGTTCAGAGATTCTTCATCAATGTCGGTTTCACTGACAATCTTAACGAAGATGACTTAAAGAAGATGATCAAGGATCATGTTTCTTCAGTCACTGATGCTGATTTCACTGATGTTTATATGAAAGATACCTTCTCATTCTTTGAATTGACCAAGACTTTGACCGATGATGTCATGAACAATCTCAACAACACCAAATTAGGTGAAAGAGAAGTTCACGTTGAATTATCCGAGAAGAAGCCTGCCCGTTCTGGTGGTTCCAGAGGTGGAAGAGGTGGTTTCGGTGGTGGTTCTAGAGGTGGCAGAGGCGGTTTCGGTGGCGGTTCCAGAGGCGGAAGAGGTGGTTTTGGCGGCGGATCCAGAGGTGGATTCTCCGGACATTCCGATCGTCCTAGCTTCAGAAGAGATGAGGGCCGTCCCAGCTATAGAAGAGACGATGACAGAGGCAACTTCAGAAGAGACGATGATCGCCCCAGTTTCAGAAGAGATGATGATAGAGGCAGCTTCAGAAGAGACGATCGCGGCGGCTATGGCGACCGTGGTGCAAGAAGAGACGATCGCGGCGGTTATGGCGACCTTGGCGGAAGAAGAGATGATGACAGAGGCTATTCCGATCGTGGTTTCTCACGTGACCGTGGATTCCGTCGTTAAACAAAACTAAAAATGACTCTGTGGTTCAATCCACAGAGTTTTTTTGTCTAAAAAAACAAATACAAAAAGCCTGAGTGTCTGTTTGACACCCAGGCCATTTTTATTTAGAGATCAGTGAAAGCATCCTGTAAGGCTAAAACAACCAAACCGCAGGCACTTGAATTCATAGGAACCAGCCATTCTTCACTCATTCCGTTGATTTTGGTAGGAAGACCATTCTCACCACAGTCAACATCCAAAGCCTTAATTCCTGAAATACCTAAAGATCCCAGATTAATGAAGTATCCACTGCTCTTGATTGACCAGAGAACCTGCATATCAGGGCAGGTATACTCAGAAGCATCATCAAGGGCAATAGTATAGATACTCTTATCATTGTTAAGAATGACATTGAGATCACAACCTCTAAGAACCTCATTAATAGGAGTGTCAATATGATAGCTACCGCTTAAAGTGGTTCTTGAACTTCCGGTGGAAGTGCAGGAAGCCATAGCAGCAACAGCTAAGACTGACATAATGGCAGTGCCAATAATTCTATTTCTCAACATACATTATTCTCCTTTTTTGTCTTTCTTCATGAAGAAGGCAGGATAGATCATGAATACTGAAATGGCAGCGATAGCGCCAAGCATAACAACACTAAGTGAAACAGGAATGGCAATCCATCCATAGTTCCATTTGATAGTCATGCCGGCAGCAGAAGAGTTAGCGAAGACATAAAGCTGATCATGAGCAGCTCTTCTTAAGCAAGTCATACCGTATGCAGAGTTGGTGATCTTCTCAGAAAGGGTGGCACCGAAAGCAGTAAGCCACATATCGACACCAGCAACAACAGCAGCATCAGAATTGTAGGTGACATAATCATCGCAGGCATCAGTGATGATTCTTCCGTTGAATCCCCATTCTCCTCTAGGAAGAGCAGTCATCAAGCTGTAAGAAGCACCGGTCCAGCAGGCACCGACAGCATTATAGGCAGCCATATATCCGGAAGCATGTCCTTCCTTAGTTGAAATTTCGAAAGGCTTAGCATAGATTTCACGGATAGCCTGTTCGTTAGCCCAAGTGTGGACAAGTTTCTGACGGTTGGTTTCCTGATCATTAAGCATATAGTGCTTGCAATAAACACCGATACCCTTTTCCCATAAACCATTGATTTCAGCAGTAGCCATCTTACCAGCTAATAAGCCATCTTCGGAATAATATTCGAAGTTTCTTCCGCCGAAAGGTGAACGATGAGTATTCATTGAAGGAGCATATAAGGCAGAAACACCATTTGCTAAGCATTCATCAGCATAGACACTTCCGAATTCTTCGGAGAGGTCTTTATCCCAGCTAGAGGCAAGGATAACAGTGATAGGATACTGATTACTAGTCTTTTCAGCGGTAAGATCATGTAAACCTTCAGCACCATCCATATCGACAGCCATAGCTTTTTCAATGGAGATAACAGCAGGATTATGCCATCCGCACTTTCCGAAGAGAGTCTTCATTTCATTGACGGTAAGTTCATCAAGAAGGCTATCCCATAAAGGATCATTGTAATCAAGACCAATCATGTCAGAAATGACAAGACCATTCTTCTGACCAGTCTTTGGCATAACAGCCTCGGGATGATCGGCATCAAGAGTATCAAGATTGAAAGCAGAACCAGAATAGCCATTAGTCATTCTAGCAATAACAGCCTGATCGGCAGCCTTGTTCTGATTTTCTTCTCTGCTCTTAGGAGTAGTTCCGGTCCAGTCAGTTCTGGTAGTCATCTTGACACTTGAACCGAAGTTTCCGTCACCAGCAGTAACATCATCAAAGAGGTTAGTAGCAACCTTCTTATCAGAAGAACGCTTTCCGCCAGCTTCATTGTAGACAATCTTATTATCTAAAGTGAAAGCATGGGAGGAAGCAGAACTGTCATCCTTAGTATGAGAGTCATGACGTAAGGAAAGCTCATATTCGCCGGCAGAGAGAACATAGGCCTTTTCATTCTTGTAATCATAGGAAGCCATGTCATCATAATCCATAGTAATAGTGACAACATCACTTTCGCCTGGAGCCAAAAGCTTAGTCTTACCAAAGCCGCCTAGAACAACATCAGACTTCTCAATGCCTTCAGCAGCATCGAAAGGAGCATGATAGTAAAGCTGAACGACATCCTTACCAGAATAAACAGTACCAGTATTGGTAACCTTGACGGAAGCAGTGATGGTGTTACCCTTTCCGCCGACAGTGAAGGAAGCTTCACTCCAGTCGAAGGTAGTATAGCTTAAGCCATAGCCGAAGGGGAACTGAACGGTAGAATCATAGTTGATGTAGCCATCCTTAGCAGCAGTCTCATAATAACGGTAGCCAACATAGATGCCTTCCTGATAGTAGACATACTTGTTGTATTTGCTGTCGTAATTGTTATAGGTATAATCACCGAAATTGTAATAGGTAGGATTGGAAGTGAGGTCATAGGCATAGGTATCAACTAAGTGTCCGGAAGGAGTGACTTCGCCGGCAAGAACTTCGCCAACGGCGTTGTTACCAGTAGAACCTGGCATACCCATCCAAACACAGGCATCAACATTTTCAGCTTCAGTAAAGCCTAATTCCATCGGTGAAGCAGTATTCAGAAGGACAATAACCTTATCATAATTAGCTTTGACATAATCTAAAAGCTCAATTTCAACATTCTGAAGTTCAAGATAATGCTTTCCGGCATCACCGCCGACAATTCCAGTCATATCAAGCTTGGCATCAGAACCTTCACCGCCAGCTCTTCCGAAGACGATAACGGCAGTATCAGAATATTCTTCAGAATAGGTTAAGATATTCTTGCTTTCATAAGAATAGCTTTGATACTGAGCCATAGTCTGTTCAAGAATGTTTGCATCAGCACCGGTCATATTAGTCTGACCGCCGGCCTGATCATTACGATCCTGATAGTTGTCCTTGTAGAACTGCCATAATCCTGGATTAACAGCAAAGTTTGCATTTTCCAGACCAGTCTTGATGTCAGTGTTCTGATCCTGCTTGAACCAGCTGGAAGCGGAACCTGATCCCTGGTATAAAGTCTGATAAGAGCAATTTCCGAAGAGATTGATCTTTTTCTTACCGGAAGCAGAAGTAGAAAGCGGGAGAACACCATTGTTCTTCAGCATGACAATACCTTCTTCTTCAATCTTCTGGCTCTCTTCACGGGCCTTTTCTAAAGCCTGAGCTGGAGTGAAATCAACACTTGTATTCTCAGATGAACGGAAATGAAGCATAATCATGTCAGACATGACACCACATGCAACATCAGCAGCAACGCCAATACCTAGACATACCACTGCTAAAGCAATGCCTATAATGCCTACTTTTTTACTTTTTGGTTTCATAAAACCTCCTTTATAAATAGGTATGCTGCGGCTATCACCGCAACAAATCAATCTTATAATGGAAGTCTGATTCAAACAATATCACTGTCCCAAGTGACAAACTAAACGACCTAAAACGACAAACATTTTAACAAATGAAATAGCTTACATTATCAATATTTAGCAATTACTGACAAGAAAACCCCTTGCTTTTAATTATTCGGCATTAAGAATAATATCCAAATTGAAAAGACCAGATTGAGAATTCATTGCTAAAGTACCGTCATATTTTGAAACAATCAGCTGAATACTCTTCAAACCAAAGCCATGATTCTTCTTATCTTCTTTAGTTGTAACCGGAAGTCCTTTTTCAAAAACCAAGGTTCCGGAATAATAATTTTCAATATGAATCGAAATAAAGGAATTCTGTACACTGATAGTCATGGAAATATGTCTCTTATCCTGATCAACAGTTTCTAAAACTGCTCTGGAAGCATTGTCTAATGCATTTCCAAATAAAGTATAGATATCTACTTTATCCATGAACTGAAGTTTGCTTCCATCACCCATAAAAGTAAAAGAAATATTGTTCTGCTGACAGAAGATATTCTTTTCAGTAAGGATGGTATCAAGCGCGTCATTCCCGGTTCTGATGACCGAGTCATAGTTTTTTATGACTTTCTCAAATTCAGAAATCGCATTAGGTGAAAGTTCTCCTTTTAAGGAATTAAGGGTGTGTTTCAGATCATGGCATTTGATATTCAGGGCATCAATGCTATCCTTTTTCAGCTGGTAATGTTCTTTGTCAGCGGCCAGCATGTATTTCATTACATCCATTCTTCTCTAAATCTTGTATTTGAGGAAGACACTGAACTGAAGGAAAAGAATAAGAATCGAACAGGCAATAGAATAGAGTTCCTCAAAAACAATGGTCGTGGTCGTCCTAGTATCATACAACTCCCAAAGACTGAGAATAATATTGATTATTACCGCGCTTAAGGAGAAAAGAACAATATCTTTACTTCCTACATTAATACAATCAGCTTTGGTAAGTCTGTGTGCAAAAAGAAAATAGAAAGGAATGTTCAAAAGCATTTCAACAAAGAAACGGAAAAACTCGTTTTTCCAGATTCCGGTACCGTTTATGGCAATGACAAAGACATCATAAATCAAAAAGACTGCATGCTGAACACAGTATCCAGCCACACAGCAGAAGAGAATATTCCAGATAGACTCATCAAAAGCCAACATCATTGCCAGGAAGGAAATAACAAAGATAATAATGAAATAAAACGTGTCATAAGAATAAATGGCTACTAGATTTTCTTTTAAGGATGGAAAAGTATTCTGGATAAAGGGAGGGAAAAACAGAAACATCAGAAAGAAAATGACAGCAACACCGGCAAGCCTGAAAATAAAATGTTTTTTCTTTCTTTGAGTCATCAAAAACAAAAGCTCGGAAACAAATAATTCTATAAAGAAAGTGATTCCGTAAAAAGTCCATTCGCCACCCAAAAAATAAGTAATAAGCATTATTTTCCTCCTCCTAAGAAAACCGCTAAGGTATTCATAAATTCTTTTTGTTTAGTACGGCTCATTTTTAAAGAGACGTTACCGACTCGGACATTATAGCCGTGAACCGAGTTGACAAAACGCAGATTCACCAAATAGCTATTATTGCAGCGGCAGAAATTCTTGGACTTCAGCTCATCTTCCAGTGCTGAAATCTTTCCACGGGCTATAACGTCCCCGCAATCCGTATGATAAGTAAGATAATGTCCAGTAACTTCCACATAAAGAAGATTAAGAATACTGATTCTTTCAATTCCGCCATATTTGCTGATAGTAATTTTTGAATCATTATTGAAATCCACACAATTCAGAGCTCTTTCAACTTTCATGGCAAAACTGAAATACTCAATCGGCTTAAGAATATAGTCAATGGCATTGACTTCATATCCTTTGATTGCAAACTGAGTCATATTGGTCACAAAAACTATCTGAACCAATTTATCTTTCTTTCTCAGTTCTTTAGCGGCATCCATTCCATTTTTCTTAGGAAGTTCAATATCCAGGAAGACAAGATTGAAAGAAGCACGATACTCAGTCAGAAAGGTTTCAGCATCCGAAAAAACCGAAACATTAATCTCTATTCCTTTTTCTTCCTTATATTTCTGAAGAAACAAAGACAATTTGATTTTGTCTTTTTCATCATCTTCAACTTTTGCAATATTGTACATTCTGTCCCCTTACGAATACACCGATACTAAAAAATGTAGTCTCTTATTTCTTATTATCTTGGCCAAAGAAGAAACTTGCAAGCCTTTTCATAATATTTTTAAGATTGGAATTCAAACACATATTCAAAAAACGAACATCAATCAGTTAGTTTTTTTGCTAAAAAGTTATCTTTTTTAAAAAAGACTTGAATTAAAGAAATCCAAGTCTAGTTTTTGAAAAGTCAAAAAACAATTAAAGAGTATATCTAAAGGTTGATGACTCATCTCCGTAATTTTCGTTACTAACCCAATAAACAGTCTTCTTAGTTAAGTTATAAACAACACTATGGACAGTTCTTCCATGGGTAGAAACATTAATAGTTCTCTGACCAACCTGTCTTAAAATATCCATGGCTTGTTCCTCATCTTCAACCACACCGTCAGTCAAGGAAAGATTCTCATAGATTTTCTCATATCTATTCAGTCCAGCTTTCTCAGCATCAGTTTCATAATAGTCAGGCTGAATAATAAAATTAGTAATCCATTGATAAGAGGCACCTGCTTCTTTTTCTCCAATCAAAGAATCTGAATCATTATAGGTAACTGTCAATTCACGGTCGGAACCATTATTATCAGTTGCATCAGTTCCATTCACCCATTCCAGAATTGCTGACTTCCAAGAAGCATCAGCAACCATGTAATGATAAGAAGTGGAAGCTGAATCATGAAGATCGTATTTTGAAACCAATTCCACAGCTTCTTCAACAGTATCCGCATAATCCAGAATCAAACGGAGCATCGTTGTTGAAGTTATATCAATCTTGTCCGTATTCTGATTAGTGGCAACAGTGGTTTCACCACCTTGATAGGACATAAAGATTCCGCAGCTGACTCCGGCATCATTTACTCCATCAAGAGGGACAAAAGGAGCAGCCAAAGCCGTAATATTATTCATCAGTCCGATAACATCCTTATCAGTGTCAAGGCCTAAGAACTGAAGATCAATGGTCGAAAAAGATTTATGACGTCCTTCAGATTTAGGATCGGTGAAGGTTAAGCAAGTATTGGTAGTGGAAAAGTCATAATTTCTTGCAAAAATCCTATCACCATCCTTTGTTGAAGCTGTGAAAGCGGAACAGGCAATTTCAGATTCTGATATCTTCATAGGAATAACACCTTTAGTGATATTTGAAGTAATGAAACTAATTAATTCGGAATCGGATGAAGCTCCTTTGTTCAAAAAGTCATCAAAGTAGAAATCACCCTTAACATCCATGGAATATACAGCTCCGTCTCCTTCATCATCATTCCTATCCTGGATTTTCTTAAAAGACATCATTGTCGAAATTTCATTGTACCAAATAGAGGTGACAGTAACACCAGCCGCAACAACGATTCCTAAAATTGCGCATACTGAAATAATCAAACCCCGCTTAAGTTTTCTGTTCATTAGTTTTTTCTCCGTTTATTAAACAACACTCTGTTGTAAAGACTTTTCTATTATAAAAAATCAGCCATAAATGGCAATATTTATTTAACCGAGATTGACTACAATTACCTAGTCTTTGTCAAGAAAACCCTTTTATTACCGAAAAAGGATTATTTTAAAAAAACCTTTCTTCGCTTTCTTTTTATAAAGCACCAACAATCTTATGCGGAAGATAGAGTTCATCAAGATAATGTTCTTCTTCATCTGTCAATTCCAAATCAACAGAAGCAACAGCATCATCGAAATGTCTGATATCGGTTGCCCCGACAATAGGTGAAGCTACTCCCTTTTTAAACTGCCAAGCTAAAGAAATCTGGGACATCGATACCTGATGTCTCATAGCCAGTTCTTCAACCCTTTTAATTATCTGAAGATCATTTTCTTTATCAGAATCATATTTTTTTCTTATCATAGCATCACTTTCTGAACGCAGTGATGAACTATTCCAGTCCGAATGTGAAAGATGACCGCCTGCCAATGGACTATAAGAATTACGGGAAACGGAATACTGGGAACATATAGGAACCAGTTCTCTTTCATCTTCGCGGTAAATCAGGTTGTAATGATTCTGCATGGCTGAAAAAGGAGTCCAGCCATTTTTTGAGGCTATTTCCTGCAAATTATGAAATTGATATCCATACATAGCTGAAGCACCTAAAGCTCGGACTTTTCCGGATTTAATCAAATCATTCAAAGCTGACATGGTCTCTTCCATGGGAGTATCATAATCAAAGCGATGAATTTGATATAAATCTAAATAGGAAGTCTGAAGTCGTGAAAGAGTCAGATCTATTTCACGGTTGATGGCTTTTCTTGATAATTTTCCTTCGTTGAAATAGACCTTTGAAGCTAAAATCATCTTATCTCTGGGAATTCCTAAATCTTTGATGGCCTTACCGATAAAAACCTCACTGGTTCCGTGGGAATAGGTATTAGCCGTATCAATAAAATTACCTCCTAATTCAAAGGCATGACCTATCATCTTAGTGGTTTCTTCCTGAGACAGAGTCCATAGATGAAAATCGGGACTGGGTTCACCAAATGACATTCCTCCCACACATAATCTCGATACTGATATCTCGGTTTTACCTAAATTAACGTATTTCATTATTCATCTTCCTTTCTAAAAGTAACCTTTACTAATTGTACAACCTCAAGTAAACTCTAAGTCAATAATTAGTCATGCAGAATTCATTTTTTGACTTTTTATGATGAAATTCAATTATAAATCTGCTCAATTTTGATTAATAAGCAGTATTCAATCCTTTGATAGTCAAAGATAGACTAGAAAAAATCTAAAAGGTATAATATTTTAAAGAAAAACGGATTAAAAAAGCATTCAACAATAAATTAATATTTATAAAAAGGCAAAGTTAATCAGGAGGTCAAACATGTTAATTAACACAAAAGCCAAAGTCGGTGTCTTCGCCATAGCCTTAGGAGCCTATCTTCCACAGTTTCCAAGCTTGGTAAATGAATTCAATACTCAGTTTGCCAATTTCAAAAAGACTATTCCTTCCACAGTTGAAATAATTGATGGTGGAATCATCACCACCAAAGAAGCCGCTCAGGCTGCCGGCAATCTTTTCCGTGCCGCTGATGTTGATGTAGTCTTCCTTCAGCTTCTCACCTATGCCACTTCCTACAATATGCTTCCTGCCATTAAGGATCTTGATGTCCCCGTCATTCTCATTAACATACAGAAACTTAAAGCCTTAGATTACGATCATACCGATATTGCTTCTTGGTTGGGTGAAGGTTATGCCTGCGGTGCAGTCGGAGAAATGGTTGCTGATTTAGAAAGATATGGTAAAAGACATGCCGTCATCACCGGAGTTGTCGAAGGCGGAGATAAATCCGTTCAGGATCAGATTGAAGACTGGTGCAAGGCTGCTCAGACCAGAAGACGTTTCCGTGATACCAACATTGCCCAGATTGGCCGACCCTATCCAGGTATGATGGATCTCTATATTGATGAATCTAATCTATATCGCCGTATGGGTCTCTATACCAAGCAGTTTGATTGGGAAAAGATGTGGGTGATTGCCGATAACATCACTGATGAAAAAGTCATTCACGACAAAGCTCAGGAAATTCTCGATACCTTTGAAATCGAAGGTGGCGGAACAATTGAAAAAGTCTGGGAAATGGCCAAATATGTTGTGGCCTTTGAAAAATGGGTCAAAGATGAAAAGATTGGTCTTGTCGCTTCCCATTATGATGGCTTTGCCAAAGGCCCTGCCGGTGTCCTTGACAGTATGCTTATTCCAGCCTTCTCCATGCTGATAAAGCAAGGAGTCGCCTGTGCCGTTGAAGGCGATATGAAGGTCAGTATGGCCATGAGTATTCTCAAGACCATCGCCGGATCAGGTCAGCTTTCCGAAATGTATTCAATTGATTTCAATGATGACATTGCTATCATCGGACATAGTGGTTCCGGTGATGCCGATATTTCCGAAAAGAAACCGACAATGAAAATTGTCAAAGTGTTCCATGGCAAGAGCGGTGGCGGATACCTCACACAGTTCTATCCCCATCTTGGACCTGTCACTTACTTAGCTATCACTCAGGATGGCGAGGGACACTTCAAATTCGTGGTAGCTGAAGGTATCAACGAACCCGGAAAGATTCTTTCCTTTGGTGATACCAACATGAGAACAAGATTCACCTGCGGTGCCAGAGAG
>Ga0172378_10000865_pt1 | contig 27430 bp, 25 predicted proteins | sample GrowelOW332metaG_FD_119755 | JGI IMG/M metagenome (GOLD analysis project Ga0172378, IMG submission 119755) | Groundwater microbial communities from an aquifer near a municipal landfill in Southern Ontario, Canada - Pumphouse #3_1 metaG | ecosystem: Environmental > Aquatic > Deep subsurface >...
ATCTCACTGACACAAAACCTTGAGATCATTGAGAGCAGTCTTTCCTGGTTGAAGCCACAGGTTGATCAGCTCTTCTACGATGCCGAACACTTTTTCGACGGCTTCAAGAACAACCGTGAATATGCCCTGCAAACCCTCGAAGCGGCAGTGCGCGGCGGCGCAGAGCGACTCATCCTCTGCGACACCAACGGTGGCTGTCTGCCCCAGGAGATCACACCGATCATTGAGAAAGTCAGCAAGTTCCTTGAAGAAAAAGGCATGGTCACACCACTCGGCATTCATACCCATAACGATTCCGAGACAGCCGTCGGCAACGCTCTTCTCGCCATCGCCACCGGCAGGGTACAGCAGGTACAGGGAACCATAAACGGCTTCGGTGAGCGCTGCGGCAACGCCAATCTCACGTCAATTATCCCCGCGCTGGTGCTGAAGATGGGTTATGACTGCGGCCCCAAACCACACATCAAACGCCTCTATACCGTTTCCCGTCTCATTAACGAACTGGCCAACCTGCAGCCCTGGCGCTTCCAGCCCTATGTGGGCGAATCGGCCTTTGCCCACAAAGGCGGGATTCATGTCAGTGCGGTGAAACGCAACCCGCTCACCTACGAACATATCACGCCGGAAGTTGTAGGCAATAATCGCCGGGTATTAATCTCCGACCAGAGCGGTAAATCCAACATCCTCCTCAAGGCGAAACAGTGGGGGCTGCAGCTGAAATCGGGTGATCCGATGATCACCAGTATCATGAGTGAATTGAAAAAACTGGAGAGTTTTGGCTTTCAATATGAAGGTGCCGAGGCGAGTTTCGAGCTGATGTTGCGGCGCACTCTTGGCATGCAGCGCACCTATTTCAAATTTGACGGCTATCGGGTGATGAACCACAAGTACCGCATGGACAAAAGCCCCCTCACTGAATCCACCATCCGCATTGAGGTGGGCGGCCGCGAGATGCACACCGCCGCAATGGGCGATGGCCCGGTCAATGCCCTCGATCAGGCCATTCGCAAGGCTCTGACTGTCTTCTACCCCTCCATTGAAGAGATGGAACTCACAGACTACAAAGTCCGCGTCCTCTCCGGCGACCATGGGACCCAGGCCCGGGTCCGGGTCCTGGTGGAGAGTAAAGACCCGCACATGCACTGGGGCACAGTCGGGGTCTCGGAAAATGTCATTGAAGCAAGCTGGCAGGCGTTGATTGATGCTGTCAACTATAAGCTCATGAAGGATGAACAACGGGGCCTTGAAGAATAATCACACCCCATATCCACTCCGCTGCGGGCGTCGTCAGCTCAACGCCGCCCGCCCCTCTTCCAGTTCCCGCAGTTCCCGCAGCACCTCACGGTCCACCAGGTAGCCTTTACCGTCCACCGACATCTCATTTTCCCCACTGATGCCATCCACTGCGCCGCAGGAAACGATCTTCTGGAGGTACTCTTCCACCTCAGCAAAGTCAGGCAGTAAGGCTTCGCCGCTGCCTCGTTCCAGTTCAGCAAGCAATCCATAGGCACCCCAGTTGGAAACGGAGGCAACAATTGGAAAGTCACTGCAAACCACACAGGGATTTACGCCGATACTCGGCAGAAACTCGGCAAAATTGCCCATGCCAACCTCATTGCCACCATCGCCGATGGCAAAGGTTGGTGTCTGTGCCATCTCGAAGAGACAATCAAGCCGGGGAGTACGCGCAGAGATATCTTTTCCGCTGAAATTACAATACTGTCCCGCACTGTCATGGCCAAGCCTCTCAATGGAGAGGTGGGCTACGGGTTCATGTCTGTGAAGAATCTCTCGCAGACCTGCCTCATCATCCTCTCCTTTCTCAATGAAAAGCGTCTCACATTCAGAAAAGTAGCCACTGCAGCAGGAATCGGTCAGGATGAGCGGCGACCAGCCCAGCTTCACCATGCCCCGGTAGAGGAAAAAAGCACCAACGGGGCCGTCCGTCTCTCCTCTCTCCCCCGCGAGAAATCCGGTATAGATGAAGACCCGGCCACGGTCAAGGGCGAGAAAAGCTTCCGCTGCACGGCGGCACCAGGGCTGCTGATAATGATTATACAGCTTGTCCATGCCCCGTGTTGAGCGGGAAAGGATAACATCGTCAACGGTCTTATTCATAATATTCACTGTCTCTGCGGTCCGACACAAACATGTACCCCGGTGAGTGGGTAATGGCGAAAGGGATCTTGATATTGCGCAGCACATTCTGCGGCGTCACCCCGCAGGCCCAGAAAACGGGAATCTCATCCGCTTTAATTTCCACGGGATCGCCGTAATCAGGTCTGGCGATATCTTTAATACCAATCATTTCTGGATATCCCACCTGCACCGGCATTCCATGGGTCCTGGGGAAATGGCTGGTAACCACGCAGGCCTTTGCCACCAGATCACGACGGATGGGTCGCATGGATACCACCATGTTGCCGTGGAAGATATCCACCGGCGTCAGCGGCAGGCTGGTGTCATACATCGCCACGTTGATCTTCCGGGCCATGTGCCGCAGAGGAATCCCCTCCTGCACCATCCGCGCCTCAAAGGAGAAGCTGCAGCCAATGAGAAAGAAGACCATATCCTCAGTGTAGTATTTCTCCATATCCGCCACCCGCGCCACCCGCTCTCCGTTCTCGAAGATATCGTAGGAGGGGAGTTCATTGAGCAGATTGGCCCCGTCCGCCAGCACCGAGGTGCGATACCCGCCCCTCACCGTCTCAAGCACCGGCACCGGCGCGGCATTGGCCCGGGCAAACTCTTCGAAATGTCCGGCATACTCCCCGGGCAGTACCAGCATATTGGCTTGAACAAAACCGTCACAGTATCCGGCGGTGGGTGCATTGAACTCACCGCTCGCGATCTTCTTCCGGAACTCGGCCGGGGTTATTACTGAGGTCATTTTCTCCTCTTAAAAGTTTTCAGGAAATAAGGGAACATCAAAGTTATACCTGCGGTACATTTCCTTCTGCGCCTTGAATATGAACGAAATACAAGATTCTTCAAGGTATCCCTCTGGGAAAGATGGAACGGCAAAAGTTTTCTTTGCCAGCGAAATACACTAAACAGAGGAAAAAGGACAGTTTATATAAAAAAGATTTCGCGTGGTTAGCGTGTTTCGCTGGCCATCCAGTCTTTATCTTTCCGCCTTTTGCCTTTCCCTTTCTCCCTCCTCCCTTTTTCCGTTCTTCGCGGTAAAAAAAATCAGCCCCCCATCATCATCGGCAGCACCGTCACAATCTGCGGAAAAATCGAAATCAGCACCAGCCCCAGCATGAGAAGCAGGAAAAAGGGCAGTGCCGCCGCAGCAATACGCAAAATGTCAATCCCGGTCAACCCCTGAATAACAAAGAGATTAAAACCAACCGGCGGCGTAATCTGCGCCATCTCTACCACGATAACCACAAAGATGCCAAACCACAGGACATCAATTCCTGCCTGTTCCACCATCGGCATGATAACCGAAGTCGTCAGCACCACCACCGAGATGCCGTCGAGAAAACAGCCCATGACAATAAAGAAAACTGTCAGTGCAGCGAGCAGGGTGTAATGCGACAACCCCATGCCGCTGATCCACATTGCCAGCATTTTGGGAATACCGGTAAAGCCCATCGCCACCGTGAGGAACGCAGCCCCGGCAAGAATAAAAGAGATCATGCAGGAGGTTTTCGTTGCCCCGAGCAGACCGTCAATAAAATTCTGCCAATTAAGGTCCCCGCTCCACGCTGACAACCCCAGCGACAGTACCACGCCGACAGCAGCGGCGTCGGTAGGCGAGGCAATCCCTGAATATATTGAACCAATCACCCCGAGGATCAACAGCGTCACCGGCATAAGCAACGTCAATCCCTTCAGTTTGCCACGCAGACTGACCTCTACCTTCTCTTCCGGAATCGCCTCGGGGTGGAGCAGGGAGTAGACCGTCACATAAGCAATAAAAAGCCCGATCAACAGGACCCCGGGCAGCACCCCCGCGACGAACAGCCGCGCAATCGACTGCTCGGTTGCCACTCCGTAGACAATAAGAATAATGGAGGGCGGGATGAGCAGCCCGAGGGTGGCCGAACCGGCAAGAGAACCGAGAATCAGCGATTCGGGATAGCCTCGCCGTTTCAGCTCGGGGATACTCATCTTGCCAATGGTCGCCGCCGTGGCCGCCGAGGAACCGGAGACCGCCGCAAAGAGCGCGCAGCCGAGAATATTCACATGCACCAGCCGTCCGGGAAGATGAGTCAGCCAGGGTGCAAGTCCGGCAAACATGTCCTCGGAAAGCCGCGAACGGAAAAGAATTTCCCCCATCCAGATAAAAAGCGGCAGAGCGGCCAGCGACCAGCTGTTGCTCGCCCCCCACACCGTGGTCGCCAGCACACTGCCGAGGGGCGCATCGGTAAACAGCGCCATCCCGGCAATACCAACGACAAAAAGAGAAAAAGCCACCCACAGTCCGCCCGCAAGCAGGGCAAAAAGCAGAACCAGTAGAAAAAGGGCAAGAAACAATTCCGGCATCAGATCCCCTCCTCATTGCCGGTCACATCTTCGGCCCCGTCCCTCTGGGACGATACCGGAAGATGTCCGGTGATACGGAGAACAAAGTCATCAATCAGCGCCACGGTAAGAATCAACAGCCCGAAAAACATGAAAAACTGAGGAATCCACAAAGGTACTGCAATCATCCCGGCGGAGAGATCGTGATACGTCCACGACTCCAGCACCAGCATCGCGGCGTACCAGGTAAAGTAGGCGGTAACGGCGGAAGCCACAGCGAAACACCAGATATCCACCCAGGGTTGCAACCGGTCCGGGAGATGCGAAGTAACCAGTGAAACGCGGATATGTCCGCCCTGCCGCAGGGTCCAGGCCAGAGAGAGGAACGCTCCACCCGCAAGCAGAAAGCCGGTGAAGTCGGCGTAGGAGGGAATGGTCATACCGATGGCATGGCCGGTGGTGACAATGGAAATACGGTCAATCAGATTGAGTCCCACCTGAGAAACAACCAGCAGACAGATCGCTGCGATACAGCCGGCACCAAGCCAGCCGCCAAGGGTATAAAGGCCATTAAGAAACCTGCGCATGAGAAATCCCGGGTACGCCACCGCTGAAGAGCGATGCCAGTGAATAACAACCGCCGGCCCGCAAAGAGACCGACGGCACAACGAGCAGTTTACTCAGCAGTAAGCTTCCGATACTCCTCAACCAGCTTCTTTCCATCCGGACCGGCATCCTTCTGCCAGTCGAGAATCATCTTGTCGCCGATCTTTTTCAGTCCGGTCATCAACTCGGCAGAGGGATGAACCATTTTCATGCCATTTTCTTCAAGAATTTTTGTCTTGGCGACCGTCTCCGCCCGGCTCATCTCCCAGCCACGCTTTTCCGCCTCGGCAGCCGCATCCAGCACAACCTGCTGAGTCTTCTTATCAAGTTTGCGGAAGGCCCGCTTGTTGACCACTACCACGTTTTTCGGCAGCCATGCCTGAATGTCACTATAATAGTTAACAAAGTCCCACGATTTTGAGTTGGCCCCGGTGGAGGGAGACGTCATCATTGCCTCAACACGTCCAGTGGCAAAAGCCTGCGGAATATCAGGCACTTCCACTGCTGTAGGCGCAGCGCCAAGTTCTCTGGCCAGCGTCTCCTGAGTTGCATTGTAGGCACGAAATTTAAGTCCTTTGAGATCGTTAACCGTCTTGATCTCCTGCCTGGTATAGAGATTCTGTGGCGGCCACGATACAGAGAAGAGCGGAATCATCCCCTCTTTATCAAACAACCGCACTACAATCGGTTTCTGCACCTGCCACAGTTTCTCTGCCTGGTCATAGTTGGTGGCAAAAAAAGGCTGAGAGTCTGCCCCGAAGATCGGGTTCTCATTGGAAATGCGAGAAAGAAAAAATTCCCCAATGGGCACCTGGCCGCCGCGCACGGCGTTTTTAATCTCCGCATGTTTAAACAGCGAACCGGCAGAATGCACCTTGATCTTCAACTCGCCACCACTCTTCTTCTCTACCTCTTTGGCAAATTCAATGATATTCTGGGTGTGAAAGGTCTTGTCGGGATAAGGAGTAGGCATATCCCAGGTGACAGCGAAGGCGGCGCCACTGAGAATAAGAGTGGAACTCAGGCCGGCAATCCCGGCAGCGATATTTTTCGATACGTTCATAACTGTTCTCCATTTGCTTATTGAGTGTTCAGAGTACCCCGCACAATGCGAAGTCTGCTCCGGTCATTGCTGCAGCCTCAGTTGAGAAGATTACACGCGGCAAGACGCAGGGCCAGCGCCTCCTTCGATGATTGGACTTCACAAATCTGCCCGCACATCTGCTGGAAGTGGTGTTCATGGTTGCGCCGCACCTGCTCCGCTGCGGCCGCGGTGAGCGGTTTGAAGAAAATCTCCGCTCCTGGTCCCAGCCTGCCGAGGGTGGACAGGTCAGAGGAAATAACGGTGGCAATCTTTGGATACCCGCCGGTGATCTGATGGTCATTGAAAAGTATAATCGGCATCCCGTTGCCCGGCACCTGGATAGAGCCGGTGACAATCCCGTCGGAGACGAGGTTGAAGCCACGGCTGCTGTGCCTCAGCGCCGGCCCTTCCAGACGCAGCCCCATGCTGTTGGACTGAGCTGTTACCGTATAGCGGCTGGCATAAAATATCTCGCGGGCCTCTGCGGTAAAATACTCCTCCTGCGGTCCCGGGACCACGCGGATCATGGTACTGCCATCAGTTCCTCCCCGATAAAACCAGCCGGCAAGCAGTCGTTCCGGCCGTGTTACAACACCCTCCAACTCAAGAGGAAGGGAGTCACCCGCTTGCAGACGCCTCCCCTCGAAGCCGCCAAATTTTCCGGCGAGACAGGTGCAGCGACTGCCAAGAATTTTCTCCACCGCAAAGCCGCCCTCCACCGCAAGCACACAGCAAAAACTGTTGCTGAACGAACCAACGGCAAACCGGGTTCCCCGCTCAAGACGCACGCTCTCCCCGGCAGGAATCAGCCGTTTTTTCTTCGCGCCCGGCACCTCAATTTCCAGGGCGACTTCGGCTCCGGCCAGGGCAATTCGCACAGAATCAGTCGCCACCTCAAAAGCAGGGCCGCTGAAGATAATATCCAGCCCTTCCATTCCCTCTTCGTTGCCAACAAGGCGGTTGGCGAGACGCAGGGCATCAGCATCGCGCACCCCGCATACCGGCACTGCCATCGCCTGGCAGCCGAATCGTCCGAGATCCTGTACGGTGGTGCAGAAGCCACCCTCTGTTACCTTCATCAGTGCGCTCATTTTCCTGCCTCCCACTGCAGTTCATACTCTCCACGGGCCACCGCCTCTGCAATACGTTCATGCTCTACACGCCCCACCGCCTGAAAGCGAATGGTGTCACCGGGGGTGAAAAGAGAAGGCGGATCACGGCGCACATCAAAAAGCGGTGCTGCAGTATTGCCGATCACATTCCAGCCACCTGGACTCTCCACCGGATAGATAACCCCGGAACCCTGTGCGACCGCCACAGATCCCGCAGCCAGCTTCGTGCGCGGACTGGTGCGCCGTGACACCTGCTGAAACTGCGGAAGATCCCCGAAGTAAAGCAGCCCCATGGTGAAGCCAATCATGTAGATAAAAAGCTCAGTATCAAAGAGAATCTGCCGAATTTCGAGTTCACTGCGCTGCAGCTGCGTCGAGAGATCGGCAAGATCCCAGGCAAATTCGCTGTCACAGCAGAGCGGCATCAGCCAGCGTTTCACCTCACGCTCAACGTTGCTGCCCCCCTCGACAAGCCCGGCCAGCGCATCTTTTAACTCCTCCGCACTGGTCTGCAGCGGGTTGTAGTGAACCAGCAGTGAGCGATAGGTCGGCACCGTCTCCACCACTCCGGGCAGCGCCGCACGACTCACTGCCTCCTTCAGTTCCACCACCCTGAGGCAGAGATCCCGATCCACCACCTCGCCAAACTGCACACAGAGGGCAGTATCCCCGCAGGAAAGAAATTCAAGAGCAAGAGGCACAGCCATCACTTCGCCTCAAGCATGGCACGGATGGTGGCAATCTGCTTCACGCCGGACTCGTTATCACCATGCACACAAATACTGTCCACCGGAAATTTCAGCTCTTTGCCGGTAATCGCGACGATAACACCTTTTTCGCAGAGAGTGCTGACACGTTCACGTATCCCCGCGCCATCAAGAACAGCTCCCTCAAGCGCACGGTTGCGCAGGGCACCATCCTCTTCGTAAGCACGGTCGGCAAAAGCCTCCAGATACAAAGCTATTCCCCGCTTCGCCGCCATTTCCTGATGGTGCTCATAACGGGCGGTGGCCTGCAGCATCAACCGCACCTGCGGATTGTATGCACCCACGGCATCCATCACCGCGCCGAGAACAGCATCGTCACGCATCATCGTATTGTACAGCGCCCCGTGGGGCTTCACGTAGGAAAGCTGCGTGCCCGACGCCCGGCAGAAGGCATCAAGTGCCCCCGCCTGATAGAGGACAATGCCCCGCACCTCCCCGGGCAACAACCCCATGTTCCGCCGGCCAAAGCCCTGCAGATCCGGATAGCCGGGATGGGCTCCGATCTCCACACCGTGCTCCTTTGCCAGACGTACCGTTTCTGCCATTACACCCGGGTCACCGGCGTGGAATCCGCAGGCGATATTCGCCATGTGGACGTGGGGCATAATGCCTTCGTCCCAGCCAAAAGAGTAGCGGCCGAAACCTTCCCCCATATCACAGTTGAGTTTCATATTTGACTCCTTTAAATTTGAGGGTGCCTTGAAGCAGCTTGTATTTCGTTCAGATTCGAGGCACAGAAAAAAAATCAGGGCAGACAAGACAGCTGAAGAAGTTCTCTCCCCGCTTTACCCTTCCACCCGGTTTCGCCCCTTTTGCTTCGCGCGGTAGAGTGCCTGATCGACCCGATTGAGAAAATCTTCCTCTGAGATTTTCTCATCGCAGAAGGTACTGCAGCCGAAACTCATCGTCACCCATGGACTATTGGCTCCTGAGTCATGGGGGATGTGCTGCTGCTCTACCTTCTCCCGCAGTAACTCCGCAACTGCTCGACAACCCTCTGCGCTGGTTTCCGGCAGAAGGAGAATAAACTCCTCACCGCCATAGCGGGCGAGCAGGTCTCCGGGACGCTTGATCACCTCGGCGAGGGCCCTTGCAACGAGGCGCAGACAGTTGTCGCCTGCCGGATGGCCGTAGTGGTCATTGTAGCACTTAAAATAATCGATATCGCAGAGAATCATGGAAAAAGAATTCCCATTTCGCGAGGCGCGGTGAAACTCCCGATGATATGTCAGGGAGAAACGGCGCCGATTGGCGAGCTCTGTGAGACTGTCCACCTCAGCCAGCCGTTCCACAGCACCAAAGGAACGGATGAGCTGACGGCCAAAGAAGAGGATGAGTGCCGCACCCACCCCGCCAGTCAGCAGCATATTGACCGCCAGTGGCCAGCGGTGCTGTTCGGGAACACGAAAATTCACGCTGATCCCGCCCCGGATATCACCCAATTTATAGCCCTGCGCCCTGTGGCAGGGAAGACAGCTCTCCACGGTATACAGCGGCGCGATATAATGAAACTTCTTCGCTTCATTGTCCACAGACCAGAACTCCTTTACCCCCTTCTTTTCAAAATCCTCAAGAGCGCGTTTCTCCCAGGGCCTGGCCACATTGCCGGGGCGAATGGGCTTGAGGCTGGTGATATGGAAATCGACGAGTTTATCCGCACTGGCCACCTCAGAGATGAGGCGGGTCATAAAGGCGGGGTTGATCATGGTCAGCTTCACTCCTCCACGGGTGACGACATCCCGCAGAGGAGTCTTCAGCCACGGATTGGGCTGAATTTTATCGCTCACCGGAACATAGACACCGCCATGTTGGGCGTTCCAGAGGCGGGTGATAACCACCATTTCAAAAAAGGACCGGGCGGCGCGAACATTCTCTTCAGTGTGAAAGGCCCGATCACGGGACAGATTCCAGGAGAACAGGCCACATATCAAAAGAATCCAGAGAAGGGTTATGGCAAGAAGGACACCCCAGCGGATTCGATTCCCCCTGTGGCGTTTAATATCGCCCGTACTGTCACCATTCCCTCCATCGGGAGATGTGAAAATAAATTTACTGTTTATTCCTTTCATACCGTCGCACTCTTCTTACATATCCCCGCCATCATCTGCGGCACGGCCGCCAGGCTCACCGTATCCTCTACCGGAAAGCAGGCGAGCAGGCGACCGTCAAACATCACACCAATACGGTCGGAAAGGGTCAACGCCTCGGCAAGGTCGCCGGTTACAAGAAGAATCCCTGCAGCTTCGCGAGCTTTGAGAAGGAGCTTCCACACCTCTTCCATGGCAGAGATATCAAGTCCCTGAGTGGGCTGCTCGGCGACGATGAGTCGCGGTTTGCGATAAAATTCACGGGCGAGGACCATCTTCTGCAGATTTCCGCCGGAGAGCTGCCAGGCAGCAGCAGAGAGATCGGGCGGGCGAACGTCGAAGGTCTTGAGCAGATATTCCGCACGTTTACGCGCCTCTTCCCGAAAAAGAAAAAGTTTCCCGGGGCCGCCGGAGAAACTGCGGCGGGTGGTAAGGAGGAAATTGTCGAGCAGATCAAGGCTCGGACAGGTGGCAAGACCCTGGCGGTCCTCAGCAATCCAGGCAAGGGTGTTGTCGGGATCGTCGGCTGCGGTGCGGAAGAACTCCCCCCACTCCCGGCCAAAGATGCGCACCGTACCGGAGTGTGGTTTGCACAGGCCGCAAACCGTCTCCACCAGCTCCTTCTGCCCATTACCCGCCACGCCGACGATACCGAGAATTTCCCCCTGACGCAGTTCAAACGACACCCCGTCACCCCGTTCACCACAACCAAGGCCATGAAGGGAGAGGACCTGCTGACGGATCTCCACCGGTTTTTTTTCCACCTCAAGCAGCACCTTCCGGCCCACCATCCGCTCAGCCAGCTCGGCGGTGGATGATACCTCGATGACCGGCACGGTGTCCACAATCTCACCCCGGCGCAGAATGGCAATATCATCAGCCACCGACATCACCTCTTCGAGCTTGTGGCTGATAAAGACAATTCCCTTGCCCTGCGCCAGCATCAGGCGCATGGTGGCAAAGAGGTTCTCCGCCTCTGCGGGAGTGAGTACGGCGGTGGGTTCATCAAAAATCAGGACCTCAGACCTGCGGTAAAGCAGTTTGAGGATCTCCACCTGCTGCCGCTCACCCATGGAGAGGTCGCGGATCACTGCGGAAGGCTTCACGGACATGCCGAACTGCGAAGCCAGGGCCTTCACCTCCGCCTCAATCCTCCGCCGATTGATCAACATCTGCCTGTGACCGAGGAAGACATTCTCCGCCACCGTCATCGCCTCCACCAGCTTGAAATGCTGATAGACCATGCCAATACCGGCAGCAATCGCCTCCTCCGGCGAGGTGAGCTGCAACACCCGGCCACGGGCAGAGACAGTGCCGGAATCCGGCCGCAGCTGTCCGGCGAGAATTGACATCAGAGTCGATTTCCCCGCGCCGTTTTCTCCGAGCAGAGCGAGCACCCGGCCACCGACAATCTCCAGGCTCACATTGCTGTTCGCCCGAACCCTGCCAAAGGATTTGCTGATCCCTTCCAGCCGGATCAACGCCTCACTCACGGCCGTTCCCGTGCGGCAAGAGGTTCAACAAAGGTCGTTTCAGTGTCCCAGGGAAAGAGAATCCACGTCTCCTGACTGACCTCTGTGACAAAGGTATCCACCAGCGGCTTGCCGGCGGGCTTGGCATAAACGGTGGCAAAGTGTGCTTTAGGAACGAGATTCTTCACGAGCTGCGCAGTGTTGCCGGTGTCAACAAGGTCGTCAATCAACAGCCACCCCTCGCCATCTCCGCCACCAGTAAATCCCTTGAGAATTTGCGCCTCACTCTTTTTATCTTTCCAGTCGTAGCTGGAAATGCAGATGGTATCCACCTTGTGGATATCCAGTTCGCGGGCGATGATCGCCGCCGGGACAAGACCGCCGCGGGTAATGGCGATGATCCCCTTAAAGAATTTCCCGGTATCAAGCAGCAGCCATGACAGGGCGCGCGCGTCCCGATGGAGCTGGTCCCAGGAAATCGGGTAAGTTCTCTGATACTTGTTGCTCATTTCGTACTCCTGTCAGGGGACAATTTTATTATAGAAGTCAGCATATTACAATTAGATTACCTGTTATGGAACCCTCCGCCACGCGGTCTGGTTATTTAACGCGCTGGAAACAGCTCGCTTTTATAAATATCGGGGAAGTAAAAACGATCCATTCCGGATCTCCTCTCTGTCCTTTTCACATCTCCTCCGCAAGACTCAACACCTACTCCCCCGGCTCCACATTCACGCCAAGCGCTGCCGGAGCCGCATTGCTTTTGCGCCGTGCGGAGGAGAAGACGAGGACAATCACCGTTAAAGCATAGGGCAGCATCAAAAGCAGGGAAGAGGAGACGTGCGCACCCGATGCCTGCAGGCGAAGCTGCAGCGCCATCACCCCGCCGAAAAGCCACGCACCAAAGACTGCCCGGCCCGGCCGCCAGAAGGCAAAGATAACCAGCGCAACAGCAATCCATCCGCGTCCACCGGAGAGCGAACTCGTCCACAAATGGGTATAGGCCAGCGACAGACAGGCCCCGCCCAGTCCCATAAAAAAGCCGCCGGCAAGAATGCCGAGCCAGCGCAGACGCTGCACGTTGAGCCCGGCAGCCCGTGCCGCTGCGGGATTCTCTCCGACGGCGCGCAGCCCGAGGCCAATCCCGGTACGATGAAAGAAAAACCACAGTATCGGCGGCAGCAGATAGCTCAGATAGACGAGCGGATCGTGGTTGAAGAAGATCTCCCCGAGAGCTGGAATGCGGGAGAGTCCCGGCAATGCCACCGCCGAGAAACCGGGGGCTTTCGTTCCTACATACGGAGTACCAAGGTAGTTGGCAAGACCGCTGCCGAGAAGAGTCAGTGCCAGTCCCGAGACCACCTGATTCCCCTGAAACCAGAGACAAACCACACCGTGCAGTGAAACCACCAGCATCCCGACCACCCCCGCCACAACAAAGGCAAGCCATGGACTGCCGGTCGCGGCAGCAACAAAAAAGGCGGAGAACGCACCAAGCATCATAACCCCTTCCACCCCGAGATTAAGCACCCCGGACTTCTCTGTAATGATCTCTCCGAGGGTGGCGTAGAGCACCGGCGTACCGCTCAAAACGGTAGCCGCCAGCAACGGGATAAGGATATCAAAATTCATGTCCGCCCCTTTCGCACAATGCGATATTCAAGGAAAAGCCCTGCCGCGAGTACCATAAGAAGAATGGAACCCTCAAGGATGTCGCCGAAATCCGCCGGGACCTGCAGATCAAGCTGCAGACTTTCTACTCCCACACGCAGCCCTGCAAGAAGGAAGGAGGTTACAGCAATGCCAGCCGGGTTGAGTCGTGCCAGCCACGCCACCACTATAGCTGTATAGCCATAGCCCACAAGCATGGAGGGCTGCAGCTGATTGACCGTGGCCGACACCTCCACAAACCCGGCCCATCCGGCCAGCCCTCCGCTGATCGCCATCACGAGGCAGACGAGAAAATCCACCCGGATTCCGGCATAACGGGCGGCATTCATATTCTCTCCCGCAGCCTTGATTTCATAGCCGATGCGGGTATAGCGGAAGAAAAGCAGCAGGAGAATACCAAGAACGATACAGTGAACCAGACCCCAGTGGACAGAGGCCGCGTCGGAAAGCGGACCGATGATGGCGGCATCGCTGAAGGCGGCGCTGACAGCAAAGCCGTGGCTGTTGGGGTCACGCCATACACCGAGCACGAGATACTGCAGCAGATAGACCGCGATATAGTTGAACATCAGGGTAACAATAATCTCATTGGTGTGCATCTTCTGGCGCAGCAGCGCCGGAATAAGTCCCCAGATGCCGCCAGCACAGGCTGCAGACAACGCCATCAGCGGCAGCACCGCCCAGGAAGGCCAGTCTGGGAAAGCGAGGGCCACCCCGGTGGCACCTATCGCCCCGAGGGCATACTGCCCCTCCGCACCAATGTTCCACACCTTGAGGCGAAAAGCCACCGCCACCCCGAGGGAGCAGAGGAAAATGGGAATCGCCTTGAGCACACTGTCTTCCAGCGCCCAGCGGGAGCCGAAGCCTCCTTTAAAGAGAGTGGAGAAACCGGCAACCGCCGGAGTTCCGCCGAGACTCAGCAGAATCCCGCTGAACAGCAGGGAAAGGAGAATGGCTGAGACGAAAACAGCGACGGCTCCCGAAAAGGAGATCCGTCGCGTTCGCTTGAGAATTTGCAACTGCATAAAGGCGTCTTTGGTGTTGCCGGGCTGCCTGAAAGGCAGTCCGACGGCAAAGGATGAGTCGGGACTCCGGCCCCGGTGAAACAACTTTTCAGAATATTTGCTGAACCTTTACAGGCTGTGCAAATATTTTGAGATTTCAATCAGCTTCGTCGAAAAAGGAGAATGTTCCCTCCTGTCTCGACGAAGCTGAAAAAAGATCTTAATCACTTCAGCGTGCCAGTTACCCCTTTGACAAACCAGTTCATATTCAGCAACTGGTCGTCAGGGGCAACCTGACCGACGGGAACCATCTCCTTACCCTGCTGGTCAAAAATTGGTCCGGTGAAGACTTTCAGGCTGCCGTCAATAATCTGTCCTTTGAGATTGTCGACATTCTTGCGTACCGCCTCGGGAACCATATCACCGTATGGGGAGATATCCACCACGCCAGTCTCCATGCCAAGCCACACCGACTCCGGTTTCCACGTTCCGTCCTGAACCTCTTTCACCACCTTCGTGTAATAGGGTGCCCAGTTCCACACCGCCGAGGTGAGATGGGCTTTGGGCGCAAAGGACTTCATATCAGTATTGTAGCCGACAGAATAGACTCCAGCCTCTTCAGCAGCCTCCTGCGGACCGGGGGAGTCCTGATGCTGAGCAAGCACATCGGCCCCCACATCAAGCAATGATTTGGCAGCCTCCTTCTCCGTTGCAGGGTCATACCAGCTGTTGGTCCACACCACCCGCACCTGCACCTTCGGGTTCACCGACTGAGCCCCGAGGGTAAAGGCGTTGATGCCACGAATTACCTCGGGAATGGGCATCGCCGCTACATAGCCGAGAATATTTGACTTCGTCATCGAACCGGCCACAACCCCGGTGAGATAACGACTCTGGTAGATACGACCAAAGTAGTTGCCCATATTTTTCGCCGTCTTGTAGCCGGAGCAATGCAGGAAAGCAACCTTCGGGAACTTCTTCGCCACCTTGAGCAGAGGATCCATATAACCAAAGCTGGTGCCAAAAATTACATCGTAGCCTTTGCGCGCCATCTTCAAAGCGACCCGTTCCGAGTCTGGCCCTTCCGGCACCGACTCCACAAAGGAAGTGGTTACTCCCTCCATTTTCTCCACCGCTTTGCGCCCTTCATTATGCGCGTAGGAGTAACCGGCGTCGCCGACGGGCGAGATATAGATAAAACCGACCTTCACCTCTTTTGCGGCAAAAGAGGCCGCCGGGATGGCAAGGGCAAGCGCTGTAAGAGCGATGATGAGACGTTTCAGTTTCATGTTTTCTCCAAAGTTGTACTGGTGGATTTCTCTTAAGGGAACCTTGAATAATCTTGTATTTCGTTCATATTCAAGGCACAGGAAAAAAATTCCCGCAGGGGAATAACTGATATCTTGACGTCTCGTCTCCCGCTTTGTCGGAGGATAAATTTTTAACCGTAACGAAGAAGATGGGCGAAAGACTGGTTATTCAAGATTCCCTTGAGTAAACTGCCGATCTTTACAGCACCTGCTTGAGGAAAAGTTTCGCCCTCTCCTCCCGCGGTGCGGTGAAGAAATGTTCCGGCGTCCCCTCCTCGACAATTTTCCCTTCATCCATAAAGATCACCCGATCGGCAACCTCACGGGCGAAGCCCATTTCGTGGGTAACAACCACCATGGTCATCCCCTCGCGGGCGAGCTGTTTCATGACATCAAGCACCTCGCCAACCATCTCCGGGTCGAGGGCAGAGGTCGGTTCGTCAAAAAGCATCACTTTCGGATCCATGGCCAGCGCACGGGCAATTGCCACCCGCTGCTGCTGTCCGCCGGAGAGTCGGCTGGGATATTCATCTACCTTGGCATGGATGCCGACCTTTTTCAGCAGCGCCTCCGCCTTGATCAAGGCTTCCTTCTTTGAGCGGTGGCGCACGCGGTACTGGGCAAGGGTAAGATTCTCCAGCACCGTCTTATGGGGAAAGAGGTTGAACTGCTGGAAGACCATTCCCACTTCAGCGCGGACTTTATTCATATTGACGTGACGATCGGCAAGATCCTGGCCGTCAATACGGATATGGCCTTCGGAGAAATTTTCGAGTCCGTTGAGACAGCGCAGAAAGGTGGATTTTCCCGAACCCGACGGCCCGACAATAACCACAACCTCGCCCGATTTCACATGGAGGGTTACCCCGTCCACGGCACGTACTTCTCCGCTGCCGGTATGAAAAACTTTGATGACATTCTCTGTTTTAATCACTGATTCGAAACCTCCGCTCCATGTAATAGACAAGCTGCGACAGCAACGTGGTGATGACAAAATACATCGCCGCAACCGAGATCCATATTTCGAAGGTGGCAAAGGTGGAACTGGCGATATCACGACCGGCTTTGGTGAGATCAATGATACTGATAATAGAGACCAGGGAAGAGTCCTTGATCAGACTGATAAACTGCCCGGCAAGCGGCGGCAGAATTTTCTTAAATGCCTGCGGCAGAACGACATCCTTCATCGTCTGAAAAGAATTCATGCCAAGGGAGCGCGCCGCTTCTGCCTGCCCTTTGGGGATTGCCTGGATGCCCGCACGGATAATTTCCGCCACATAGGCTCCGGCAAAGAGCGACAGCGCACCGATTCCACAGACTTCGCGGTTGAGATTATAGACAGTGCCAATGAGGAAATAGGCAATATAGATCTGCACCAGGAGCGGCGTGCCGCGGATCACCTCAATATAAAGGCCAGCCAGTCCGCGCAGGGTAAAATTACTCGACAGCCGGCAGAGTCCGGCCACCATGCCGATAATCAACGCGACCACCGAAGAGACCGCCGATATCCAGATGGTCACCCACAGTCCCTTCATCAGCTGCCCCGTCTTCCACTGGTGGAGGTAGCCTGCGGTGTCGTCGTCGAAGAGCTCTTCGCCTGCCTTCACCCGCAGATCCTTCGCATCCACGGTGAGAGAGGCCTTCTCGCCACTTTCCGAGGTGAGAAGCACCGTGGCAGAATCGCCCTCTACAGTTATTGCCGTAACGGTGCTGTCAAACGGTGCTTTTACGGGAGTGTCTGCCTTGTAAAAAAAGTAGCGGGGAATATTCTGCCATCCCCACTGATACTCCACATTGTTCACCGCATACCACATCTGGCCAGCCCCTGCGAGCAGGATTACCACCAGCAGGAGCCGCCAGAACCAGCCGTGTTGTTGATATTTCAAGATACTGTCCCGTCTTATTTAAGTTCTTTCAACCAGTCGTTGCTTTCAAACCACTTCTTGTAGATTTTGTCATACACACCATCGTTTTTGATGACGAGAACGAAGTTGTTGCACCAGTTGAGAAAGTTGGGATCGTCGCGACGAATAGCAAAGGAGACAGGCTCTTTAGTCACCTGTTTGTCGAGGTGAACCAGCTTGTCACCACCCATTTTTTGAATGGCAACAGCATTGTAAGGCATATCATAGCAGAAGGCATCAACCTTGCCGTTCATAACTTCCATCACACCTTCCTGCTGCGTTTCGTAAGCAACATATTTGGCGTTCTTCAGCAGTTTCCGTGCGGTAAACTCACCGGTGGTACCAATGGTGGAGGCAACGGTATATTTAGAATCATTGAGATCCAGATAGCTTTTGATGGTATCAGCATTTTTCTTGTTGATAAGGGCACTCTGACCGATCCAGATATAGGGATCAGGGAAGTTGAAGCGGAGATTTCGTTTGCTGGTGAGGGTCATCCCGGCAATAATGATGTCAAACTTGTCGGTGAGCAGTCCGGCGATAAGACCGTCGAACTCAATATTAACAACCTTCAGTTTCACGTCCATCGCCTTTGCCATGCTTTTGGCAATATCCATATCAAAACCGATGATTTCCCCTTTGGTATCCTTCATCTCAAAAGGCATGTAGCCTGATGCAGTCCCCACTCGCAGCACGCCCCGTTTTTGAACGGCAGTGAGTGTATCCAGGGCGGCGGCAGAGCTGATAAAAGCCAGGCTCATGACGAGAACCGCGAACAGCGCAGTCAATTTTTTCATTACATCTCCTCTTACAAAATTGTTTGAATTGCCAACCTGAATTGATTGACGTTAAGCCCATCCCAATACCAGTTTTTTCTTGAAAATTCAAGGGAGTTCTACCCTGCAACTGTCAATGAAATGGAGGGAAAAGAAGAGTGAAACAGCAACGCGTCAAACCCTTTTGCGGAAAAAGATATCACACCCCGCCCGATTGAGGTACCCTGCCTGCAGACCGCAAAAAAATCCAGGGAAAAACCATGTACTACCAATATAAAGACTACCTCCAGCACCGCTACGGCGAAGTGCTGTACCGTGTCCCGCTCGACGCCGGCTTCACCTGCCCCCACCGTCGACGCGATGGCTCCGGCGGCTGCTCCTTCTGCCCCCCGGACGGCGCCCGTGCAGTACAGCTCGGCAACGCCGTCAGCCTTGAAGAGCAGATTGAGCGCGGGGTACGTTTTGCCCGCCGCCGCTACCACGCCACCGCCTTTATGGCCTATCTTCAAGCCTTTACCACCACGTTTTGCAGCCACGGGGAACTGCGCGCTCTGGTGGCCCGCATCACCGCCGCGCAGAAGTTTCGCGCCATCGCCTTCGGAGTTCGTCCGGACTGTCTGCCGCCGCAGGTGGTGAAGTGGCTTGCAGAGCTGCAACAGGAGGGAAAATTCGACATCTCCGCCGAACTTGGCGTGCAGACTGCCAGTGACGAAACACTGCGCCGCGTTCATCGCGGCCACGACTGGAACTGCAGCCGGGACGCCATTGAGCGTCTTGCTGCTGCGGGAATCTCAGTAACCGTCCACCTCATCATCGGCCTGCCCGGTGAAAGCCGCGCCGACTGGCTGCGCACGGTTTCCCTGCTCGCAGCCCTGCCGATTACCGCCCTCAAGCTGCACAATCTGCACGTCATAACCAACACCGATCTGGCGCGTGAATGGCAGGCGGAGCCCTTTCCACTGCTCAGCGAGTATGACTATATTGAGGAACTGCTCGCCATCCTGCCACAGATTCCCGCCCATATTCCCCTGATGCGCCTCACCACCGATACCCCGGACGACCAGCTCCTCGCACCCCGCTGGAGCATAACCAAGGGGCAGTTCCGCAAAGCACTGGTTCGGCAGATGGCGGCCCGGGGCGTGGCCCAGGGATCTGCACTGCGTACTGCCAGTCCCGAGACCATCACCCTTGAGAACGACGGCGACAGAGTGATCACCGACGACGGCTCCCCAACCTTCTTCAACTCCCAGGTGAAGGAGCACTACCACACCCTCGCCGGTGCGCGCTCGGAGGCCGAGCTGAAATATGTTGTACCGGGGAGGCTGCGCGAGCGGCTGGCGGCAGGACCCGTCTGTCTGCTCGATATCTGCTTCGGTCTTGGCTACAACTCGCTGCTCGCCTGCGAAACGGCGCTGTCTGTGGGGGGAGAACTGGAGATAACGGCACTGGAGATGGACAAAACGGTAGTACGCCGGGCGGCAGCAGAGCTGAGTGGAATCTCAAAGGTGCTGGAGTGGAACAAGGTATTGGAGGTGCTGCTGCAGAAGGGCTCCTGGCAATGCGGGAAAATCTCCATCACCATCCTCTGGGGCGATGCCCGCCACACTGCGACCCTTCCCGAGGTGCAGGAGGCACTCTTCCAGCTCATCTGGCTCGACGCCTTTTCCACCCAGAAAAACAGTGAGCTGTGGACGGTGGACTTCTTCCGCCGCCTCCACCCGCTGCTTACCGCCAACGGTGCCCTGCTCACCTACAGTGCGGCAATTCCGGTGCGCTCCGGACTGGCCGAAGCAGGCTTTGCGGTGGGAGAGACAGCGGCCTTCGCCCGGGATCGGGGCGGAACCCTCGCTGCACTGCGGGGGGGGGAAGCAGTGGGCGCACTGCCGGAGAGGGATGTCTTTCTCATGGGAACCCTGCGCGGGGTGCCCTATCGCGACCCGAACGGGGTGCGCACCTGCAAAGAGATTCTACGGGCACGGGAGGGGGAGATTCTGCAGCGAAAAGAGATGAAGAACAGCTAAAAAAAATGGCCGTGACACTGACAACGTGTCACGGCCATAAACTCTGTACCGATCGGAACATTTTTAAGGGTATCTTAAGGGGCCCTTAAATAATCTCCTCTTTCGTCCATATTCGATGTCCCCTTATTCAGGATCAGAGTAGAAGAGATACTGCGTCGAGTAGTCACTAAACTCAAAATAAATTCTCTTCTCATCGGAATCAATCTGCCCGTTCAAGTTGGCATCGAGCTTGCCGTAGCCATAGCGATAGGCACGGGCAACCTTGCCGCCCGTTTCTGCGGCGGTAGATATCTTATCAACTTTCATGATACGCTTCATCAGCTTGCCACCGGAATAGACTTCAAGAACGCCGTTGGTGCCCGTCCAGTTTTGAATGGAACGGCCAATCTTGTTCTGGGTCTCCTGAGTACACCCGGCAAGGGTGAGCAGGGCCACCGCGCCGAGAATAAGTGTTGTCTGTTTCATGGGAAATCTCCTTTGCTTTTTTGCAGGGTTCTTGTACGGCTACATTCTCCAGACTATAAACAATCTTGAGGTTCTGGGAAGGAAAGCTCTCAAATTTATGTCTTCTCCCCTCCCTCCTGACTCTTTGCAGAGTTTCGAAAACAAATCCTGCGAGAGCTCTTCTCTCGCAACCCATTGCGAATACACTCTCTTTGCCCTTTTCTGTATCTGGCGTTGCACAGAATCAGCCGAATGCTGATAAAAGTCTTCACTTTGCACAGGGGAAATTATCCCATGAAAAAAATAACACTGTTCCTCGGTACAGCTCTGACTCTGGGAGCTTTGGCAGTACCCGCATTTTCAGAAGAAAAAAAGGTGGGAAACAACACCATTACAGCAATTAAAGGCGTACAGGTCGGACAGAAAAGTGATCTGCAGTCCATGACGGGAGTCACCGTTATCCGTTTTGCCGGGCAGGGCGGAATCGCGGCCGTAGATGTCGAGGGTACGGCCTCAGGGACGCGGGAAACAGATCTGCTTGATCCGGTCAACCTTGTGCATCGCATCAATGCTCTTGTGCTCTCGGGCGGCAGCGCCTGGGGACTTGACGCGGCAGCGGGCGTTATAAGATGCCTCGAAGAGCAGGGTATCGGCTCCCCCGTGGGCAAAAACATGGTGGTGCCGATTGTCCCGGCACCGGTACTTTTTGATTTGAGTGCGGGGAGTTATCACGTTCGGCCCACTGCGGAATGGGGATACGAGACCTGTATAACGGCGAATTCCAAGGCGGTTGCCTCCGGGAATGTCGGCGCTGGAACCGGCGCGACCGTGGCCAGGGAAGGCGGGATGGGGAAGGCGACGAAAGGCGGCATCGGCTCAGCCCTGCGTACTCTCCCCGACGGAGGAAAGATTGGTGCCCTCGTGGCGGCCAACGCCTTTGGTGAGATCCGCAATGGCAGAAGAGAAATTGTTGCCGGAGTGCGCAGGGCAGAAAAGGGCGCCTGGACCCCGACTCTTGAATTCCTCCCCCGGAGAAAAGATGTTCGGGGCTTTTCCGGAAAGAACACCACCATCGGTGTGATCGTCACGGATGTTCCCCTGAGTAAAACTCAGCTGTCCAGGGTCGCACAGATGGCTCACGGCGGCATGGCCCGGGTTATATCCCACACAATGCATGACGGTGAGACCCTCTTTGTGGTATCAACAGCTCAGGAGGAGGTCACAGCCACTTCCGCAGAGGTAAATCTTATCGGTGCAGCTGCCGCCGATGTAACCGCTGCCGCCATTGAAGATGCAGTGAAACGTGCAGAATCCCACGGCGGTTTTGTCTCCGCAACTCAGTGGGGCGGGGAGTAAACAGGATAATGTTCATACAGCTGAACCTCTCTTTTTTTGTTATAATTGTCTCTTTTGCCTTCTTTGCCGCGATGGTTCACGGCACCATCGGTTTTGGCTTTCCGATGGTGTCAACGCCGTTGTTTGCACTTTTTTTTGATCTGCAGACCGCCATTGCCCTCACCCTGATCCCCACCCTGGCGATCAATCTGGTGAGCATTGCCGGCGAAGGGCATTTCCGGGAAGCGCTGCAGCGATTTTTCCCCCTCGCTCTGCTGGCGATGACAGGCAGTGCCATCGGCACGCAACTGCTGCTCCACAGCGCCAGTGACATCTTCAAACTTTTTCTCGCCGCGGCGATCCTGGTCTACCTCGGTCTTGATAAGATTAATATACGGATACACCAGACAACAGAGCATCCGCAGCTGGCAAAGGTGGTCTTCGGCCTGTGTGCCGGAGTGCTCGGCGGCCTCACCAATGTAATGGCTCCAGTACTCATCGTGTATTCCCTCGAATCCGGCCACAATAAAGCCGAGACCGTGCAGGCTGCCAATCTCTGTTTTCTCTTCGGAAAGATTGTGCAGAGTGTTCTCTTCCTCGTGAATGGAAAGATTCACGCGGACATGCTCTCCCCCGGCACAGCCGTCTTTCTCGCCGCAGGGGGAGCGCTCTTTCTCGGCATGCGTATTCGGCAGTACTTAAACGATGCAACGTATCGACAGCTCCTGCGGGGACTCCTGTTCCTGCTGGCGCTGCTCCTCGTTGTTCAATTTGCAGTTTCTCTTACATAAGGGTACCTTGAATAATCAGCCTTTCGCCCATCTTCGTCGTTACAGTAAAAAATTTATCCTCCGACAAGGCGTGGAACGAGATGTCGAGATATCAATTATATGCCTGTGGCAAATTCCCTCCTGCAGCGAAGAAGATGGTCGATTATTCGATGTTCCCATAAACTTTTCCCCTTCGGTTTTCTGATTACTATGATGCAGCAATTCCAGCTTGAAAAAGCCGCCCCCCGTCTTGATATCTTCCTTGCCACCGCAAGCGGCCTCTCCCGTGGAAAAATCCGCAAAATTATTGACTTCGGCGGAGTTCATGTGGACGGTCGGCGGGTCCGCCGGCTCAGCTTCCCGCTCCGTGCAGGCCAAAAAGTGGAGATCTTCCTCGACGACCTTCCCCTTATCCCCTTCCGTCTCTCCGAGGAGTATATTGTCTTTGAGGACTCCCACCTCATCGTCATCAACAAACCTGCGGGGATACTCACCCAGCCCACCCCCGCACGCCTGAAGGGAACCCTCTTCGAGGCACTGGAGCGCCACCTGCGGGAACAGGGTGTAGGAAAACCGTCCATCGCCATGCACCAGCCCCTCGACGTCGGAACCACCGGCCTGCTCACCTTCTCCATCCACGAAACGGCCCACAGGGGCATGACACAACAGGAGGAGGAACACGTCCTGCAGCACACCTATCTGGCCCTCGTTGAAGGAAGACCTGAACCAGCCTCCGGAACCATCCAGACACAGATCGCCCGCCGCAACAAACGCACCCTCTCAGTGGAAAGCGGGGGAAAGGAGGCGATCACTCACTATGAACTGGTGCAGGAGACTGCAGAGCCGGAGGGGGCGAGTTTCAGCCTGCTGCGTATCCGCCTTGAAACCGGGCACAGCCACCAGATCCGCGCCCACCTCAGCGAACAGAATCACCCCCTGCTCGGCGACAGTTTCTACGGCGGCAAAATGAGCGCCGCCGGACAGCAGCTCACCCGCCCGCTTCTCCACTCCTCGCGGCTGGAGCTGCATCATCCCGTCAGCCAGGAAGCACTGCATTTCGAGGTGCCACTTCCCACCGACATGGCTGCCCTGCTGCTCCCTTCCCCCCCACAGGAATGATAAAACTCGCGCCGCAGGAGATTTGTCTCTGGCTGCTGCCCATTGATGAAGAGGCGAAGCTGCCTCTCCACCTGCTCAGCCCCGCCGAGCTGCGCCGCCACCAGCGTTTCAACCGTCCGCTGAAACGCGCTGAGCTGCTCCACTCACGTCTGCTGCTGCGCGCCGCGCTGTACCACTTCGCCCCCGATGCCCTGCACCACGTCGAGGCCGTGCCTGATGCCCTCGGCCGACCCTTCTGGGAGGTGGACGGGAAACACCTCCCACTCTACTTCAGCCTCTCCCACTGTCATGGCGTCACCGCCCTCGCCGTTGCACAGGTCGCCGAGGTGGGCTGCGATATTGAAAAGATCCGCCCCCGCCACTATGAAAAAGAGCTGGCTCAGCGAGTTTTCAGCACAGAAGAGCTCCACCACTGGCAAAAACTGCACCAGATCGGCGAAGAGCCCGCCCGAGACTTCTTCTACCAGGCGTGGACACTGAAAGAGGCGTGGGTAAAGGCCACCGGCACCGGCCTGCGCACCCCGCTTTCTTCCCTGGAATGTGCCCTTCTTGAACCACAGAAGGACGGCCTGCTGCATCGCGACAACTGGCGCTTTTTCAGCCGTCGCGAGCCTGCAGGCTGCGCCCTTGCTCTCGCCACCACCATCCCGTCCCCCGCCATCTCCATAACCAAGAAGGGCAGAGAGGAGCTGCTCGCCTCCCTGCCCTGAAGGGCCCCGCTTGAAAGAATTTCTTCTTTCGACTGTGCCTGCGATTCTTCTCCTGTGCCTCAAAGATGAATGAAATACAAATTTATTCAAGGGACCATTCTGGTTATTCCGCCTGCACAGCCAAATCGAGAACCTCTCCCTCTTCCATCCAATCTCCTCCCTGTTCAGCTCCGGGAGATTTCTCACGGGTGAATTCAATCCCCTGAGGGGGATAACACCTCTTCACCTCATCCGCCATCTTTGGGATCAGACGGCCCAGCGCATCGGCATCTCGCGCCGCAGCGGCCGCGTAAAAGTTCTGACCGCTGTAGCATACATCCTGTTGACAGCCCACCAGCCGACTGCACGACGTATCCGCGCATGACGTCAGCAGCCCCGCACAAAGCGCAGACATACCAAGAAAAAGCACCTTCCTTAAAAAAAAATTACTCATTGTATTCTCCCGGGGCCCTTAAATATGAACGAAATACAAGCTGTTTCAAGATTCCCTCCTGTTAATTTTGCACTGTTACCTTTTCGTGCAAACAGTTCCGCCTGCAGCGAGCTCTGCTCCTGCCCCGACGACTCACACATCGCCACCATCTCTGCTTGACTACTTCCTCAGCTCTTCTTACTCTGGACTAGTGCATCTCACACTTATAAAAGCAGATTACCCTCAACCCGCAGGAATACTCCATGGAAAACAGCATCATCGTTATTTTCGGTGCTTCCGGGGACCTCACCCGGCGCAAGCTCATCCCCTCCCTCTGCCGTCTCTTTGCCAGCAACCTGCTGCCAGAAGACTTCGCCATTATCGGGGCCAGCCGCAGCACCCACACCAGCGAGAGTTTTCGAGAACACCTCTTTGGGGCCATTGAGAAAGAATCTGAAACCGTGCGTGACGCCTGGAAGGCGTTCAGCGACCATATCAGTTATCAGCCGGTCGACACCAGCGACAGCGGCAATTTTAACGAACTCAAAGAACGTATTGCCACACTGGCCAAAAGCCACAACTGCGGCGGCAACGTCATCTACTACCTCGCCACCCCGCCAAGCCTCTACGGCATTATCCCCGAACACCTCACCGCAGCAGGGATGAATGACGAAAGCGACGGTTTCAAACGTCTCATCGTAGAAAAACCCTTCGGCTACGACCTTGCCTCCGCCCGGCAGCTCGACACCCGCATCCACCGAAGTTTCCGTGAGAAACAGATTTATCGCATCGACCACTATCTCGGCAAGGAGACAGTGCAGAATCTACTGGTTTTCCGCTTTGCCAACACCCTCTTTGAACCCATCTGGAACCGCCGCTATATCGATCATGTGGAGATTACCGGCTGCGAATTTCTCGGCGTGGAAAAGCGCGGTGGCTACTACGACGGTGCCGGTGCCGTGCGCGACATGCTGCAGAACCACCTTCTGCAGGTTCTTTCCATGATGGCCATGGAACCACCCTCAAAGATCAACGCCAGTTTCATGCGTGACGAGACGGTGAAGGTGATGCAGTGTTTCCGCCCGCTGAGTGAAAAAGATCTCCGAGAGAACCTCGTGCTCGGTCAGTACACCGAGTCTACCGTGCGCGGGGAGAAACTGCCAGCCTACCGCAACGAGCCGGGGGTTGACCCACAGTCGCGCACAGAAACCTTTGTCGCTCTGCGCATGTTCATCGACAACTGGCGCTGGAGTGGCATCCCCTTCTACCTGCGCACCGGCAAACGGCTGCCCACCCGCGCCACTGAAATCGTCCTCTACCTGAAAGAAACACCCCACCCCTTCTTCGCCGGATGTGCCTCAGAGAATAAAATCGTTATCCGTATCCAGCCGGACGAAGGCATCCTCATCAACTTCGGCTTGAAAGAGCCGGGTGCGGGCTTCAAGACCACCGAAGTCGGAATGGACTTCCATTATAAAAATCTCAGCAGCGGCGATGTACTCGACGCTTACGAGCGTCTGCTTCTCGACGCCTTCAAGGGCGACGCCACCCTCTTCGCCCGGTCCGACGCAGTGGACGCCTGCTGGGAATTTATCCAGCCGGTGCTCGACTACAAGACAGCTGAAGGAGCGCTCCACGGCTACGCCGCCGGGACCTGGGGCCCCCTTGAGGCCAGCAATCTGCTAAAACGGGACGGTCGCGAATGGCGCACTCCCTGCCGCAATCTCACGTCTGAACAATACTGTGAATTATAGGGAACTTCCATGAACTGGAAAATTTACGACAGCCCGACAATGGCCATCCGTGCCCTCTGTGACAATCTCCTCGCTCTGAGCCGCAGCAAAAAACCGGCGCACGTCTCCCTTTCCGGTGGCAGTACGCCCAGGTTGTGGTTTGCGGCGCTGGCAGAGCCCGTCTGCGCGGGCAATATCAACTGGGAAAACATCCATTTCTGGTGGGGCGATGAGCGTTGCGTGCCCCCCGAGGACCCGGAAAGCAACTTCGGTGCCACCTATGAGCTGCTGCTGCGCCACGTCAACATCCCGGCAGGCAACATCCACCGCATCCACGGTGAGGAGAAGCCGGAGATTGAGGCGCGGCGCTACGCCGGCGAGATTGATGAGTTCGTGCCGAAAAATGCCGACGGCGTCCCGGTCTTTGACTGGATCATCCTTGGCATGGGTGCCGACGGTCACACCGCATCCCTCTTTCCGAATCAGGTCGACTTTGCCGATCCCCGCCTCACCTTCATCGCCACCCAGCCCGAAAGCGGGCAGCTGCGTGTCAGCAAAACGGTACGGCTGATAGAGGCAGCAGATCGCATCAGCTATCTCGTCCTTGGCAAATCCAAGGC
>Ga0172378_10000866_pt1 | contig 27416 bp, 32 predicted proteins | sample GrowelOW332metaG_FD_119755 | JGI IMG/M metagenome (GOLD analysis project Ga0172378, IMG submission 119755) | Groundwater microbial communities from an aquifer near a municipal landfill in Southern Ontario, Canada - Pumphouse #3_1 metaG | ecosystem: Environmental > Aquatic > Deep subsurface >...
AACTTATTTATCAATTCTTCTTTTTTGTCTTGAGAATATTTATAGATATAGTTTATGTTTGTATTCTTCTCTGAATGAGAGAAGTTTAGCTCTTTTATTTCCTTTTCATCAATGTCACTATTTACTTTGTTTATATCCTTGATAGCTTTGTCGTCCGAAGGATAGATATCATTATTGCTTTTTATCGCTTCTGCAAGTTCTACTTCATTTTTATAATTACTATTTATATTATCAATAACATCAGCATAGTCTTCATCGTTTTTTATTCGTTCATAAATATAGTTATAAAAATCCTGGAACTTATATCTTGATACCATTTCTTGTGTAGTTAATGCTTCCCGATTCATTCCAGATGCTTTTTGTTTAGCATTCCAATCAAGCATTAAATAATATACATCTTTTATTATAGAATCAAGATTACTATAACTGTTTGACAATGAAGTTGGATTTATTATTTCATCATTTATTCAATCTCACATTCCTTCATAATCCTTTTCGATATCATTTTCATATCATATTAAATTATCTTCATTTGATAATTCTTCTAACAATGACGAAAATCTTTCGTCATTGTTAGAAAAGGTTATATTACATTTATTCATTTATATTATATTTTTTTTAACATTTTTCTTTTATTTTATTTCAATTGGATATAATCTCTTTCATAGAATCAGAATCTTCATCTATATTTTTTCCGTCTTTATTTTTTGAAAGCATATTTTTTACTCTTTTTACTTTAGATTCATTTAATATTTCATCAAACTTGGACTCCTCCATACCATTTTCTTTTAATATCCTTTTTATTTCTTCTTTTGCCGTTGCCTTGTCATCATCAGTACTGTTTGATTTTGTTTTTGATGTTATATATTCATTTTTAGACGAATTTCATTCCTTCTCATCCCATCCTTTAGTAAGAGTTCCTTCATTCTCATCTCATGTTCAACCTTTATTAATTAACTCTTCTCTTTTTACTTCTTCTTGTGACTTTTCTTCTATCTTAGATTCTTCTACTTGTGGCTTCTCTTCTACCTTAGGTTCTTCTACTTTTACTTCTTTCTTTTCTTCTGCAAATATATCATTAATTTCCATCACTTTCATATTTCCAAGTACGTTGTCACCAGACAAATCTATATTTACTAATGGGCTTTCAACTTTAACGTCAACTAATAAGTTTTTATTAATTTCATTATTTATATCTGCAAACGCATCATCTGATGACCTTTGTTTTATAATACTATTAACAAATATTCCATGACTAAACATAGCACCACTTCAGTAATTCATATGACCATTACTGTCTTTGGTTGCCACTCCATTTACTGTTCCATGCAACGCAAGGTTCATCGTTCTTGTAAATGTAGATATGTTATTATTGGATTCTGTTCCGTTATATTCCTCTCCAGCATTAATGATATCAAATAAATTTATATCAGTATCTCCAGTTGCATCAGACACCGTAAAGACAATCTCATTTCATTTTAATTTTGATTCTTTTTTTACGTCATCTTCTTTACTTTTGATTTCCATAAGATGAACAAGTCTATATGTCTTTGCTACCAAAAGCAAAAATGCTTTCATATTATCAAACTTTTCATCATTTGATTGTTCGCCAATTCTAATAGTTTTATTTTTAACTTGCTTAGGCGTTGAATTGTCTACCATAAATTTTTGACTTATATATTTTATGGATTTACCTTGTTTTATTTCTCCTGTGTTTTCCGTTATAAATCTACCTATTTCTGAATTTGCGCCAGGAAACTGATTAAATGTTTTAAATAGGTTTTCAAGCATATTTTTCATTCTTTCTGCTTCACCAATTGTTATTCCAAGAACGGAATTACCTTTGTCTTTCCCTATATAGCCATTAAATATTTTATTACTAGTTTCATTGATAGAACCATCTATAATTGCGCCTCTTCTATTTGTTACTTCATTATTTCCTATTTTTGTTCCGTCTGGTATCAGTCGTATATATCCATTCTTATATATCTCGTCATTTGAAATTTTAGCCTCTTCCCATAGCTCTTTTTGTTCTTTAAAGAATGAAATCGTTTTGTCGATATAATTATTATCTGATACATTTATAGGTTCAGTTCCACTAAATGCATTTAACAGATTTTTTATTTGAGCATAATAGTTTCATAATGAAGCAAACATTCTTATTGATTGAAAATAACCATCAATAGTCATGTTGTTCTTTTCTTCACCATCAATAGTCATGTTGTTCTTTTCTTCACCATCTTTAGTTGTAATTTTTTGCATCATAGAAAACAAATCAGAAACGTTTACTCCATTTCTTCTTAACGGTATCATCCTAACTCCTATATCTGGATTCGAATCGTCTCCGAATGGCTTATATAACATTGCGAGTTTGTTTAACGCACGTTTTTCCGACTCTTCTTTATCGTTTGTTTCCGACATATATTTCTTATAAATTATATCATATTGATTTGATAATGACTTATATTCGGAATCGTCTTTATTTTTAAGTACGTCTATTATATGTTTAAAAGATTTTTCTTTTTCTTTAATATACATATTTTTTAAATCTTCTTTTTTTAATGTTTTGTTTGTTGTAACAAAAATAACTTCATGACCTATCGTAGTTGCCTCTAGCGAACCATTTCGTTTATTGACTTTTGTTCCAGGAATAAAATAAGTATCGTTTTTCCCTTTTCTAAATAATCTTGAAGTTTTATGTTCTAATTTATTAACGCTTTGTTGCCCACAATATACATATGGCATAGAACATGTTAATTTTTCATCATTTAACATATCATTTAATGACTTACATTCAATGCCTTCTTTATTTCTTTTAGGGAAAACTATATATGGATTGTTTGTTGGTTTCATGAGACTTGTATTCACTTCATAATACTTAGTCTTTCCATCTCCATTCATGGCATTTTTTAATAATGTATAATAATTATTATATCCATTTCCTTTATCGCCAGACGAATCTCTTCATATTTTTAAAGCAGTAAGTTCTCCTAATGTAACCGCTCTTACTATTCCGTCTTTATCGGATTTATATATACACTGTAATGTCACATAAGCACCTTTCCCTTCAAACTCTGAAATGTCTTTTAATGCATTCTTTCCATTCTCATTATTCTTTCATTCATTTCCAGGATTTTTATCATAATTATTTATATTTTTAAAATTCGGATCTATCTTAATAACAATTTTCCCATTTTCATATAGCTCTTTATACGCATCTAGATCTTCTGGTAATTCTACATTTTTACCATAAATATGTTTATATGTAAGATAAAACTGTAATAGTTTTAATTTTTCTATATTACCGTTATATTTTTGTTCCGTTATCGTTTCGTCCGCATTCATTAATAACCATAAATCAGAAATGACTCCATCAGTTTCATTGTTTTTTGCGCTATACGATTTGCTTTTTCCGTCTGAACTTACTTTTTCAGTTATTTCACATCCTGCTCTAACAACATCAGTATATGCTCTTGTCATATGAAATGTAGTTTTCCCGATTGCTTCAGCCATACTTATGGATTCAACATCATTAATATTCCCTGAATCAAAATCTTCGTCTGGAGACGCCAATCTACTTGATACTTTTTTTGTTTCGTCAGAACTTGAAAAATCTTCACTAATATCACTATTTACTGGATTTTCAACGTTTTCGTCCAATATAAATGTCAATAAATCAGAAGAAAAAGATGCAGTACCTTCAAACGCAGACAACGTAGTATTCTTTTTACCTGTATCAGAATCAGTATCAGTTGATTTTGACGTGTCGTCTAAAGCAGCTGCGACAGGAGGTTCAGTAGTCGGTTTAGTAGTGTTGTCCGAAACGGTAGAGTCCGTAGCCGATGAAACATTGTCATCTGTTGTCGAATCAGACGCTGGTTTAGATGTGCTGTCATCAATAGAACCAGTAACTTGGTTTGTGTCGGCTGAAGTTGTTTTCGTAGTTGGATTTGCTTCATTAGCTGACTTTACTGTAGGACGTGTATATGAATAAGGTTCATCTTTAATATTACTAAACAAACTAATCTTATTCTCCCTCATTTTTTTAATTTCTGGTTCTTTTGATGGAACGAACGCTTGGTTGGATTCACTCTTAATTGAAAACAAAGAAGATAATATTTTATCCTTACTGTTATCAATTAATACGCTACCTACTTGAGAGCGTGTAATCAAGGTATTCCATGAAGTAAAGAAATTGCTTAAATTTCGTTTTAGCGCACCAGCCCTATCTTTCTTAAACTTTCCGTTTATGCTTATTGATAACTTTCCGTCAATAACGTTTGTGTTATAAACGTTACCAATCGTCAATAAATTCAGTTTCTTTTTTCAGTCGATGTCTACGACAAAGTAAGGACATTCGTTTCCCTGCACTTCTTTTTCAGTAAAGAAAACTATATTGTATCCTTCATCCTTCTTTTTCGTCATCTGCTTATATGTATCTGAATCTATGCTATCATAGATGTATCCTATCTTAGCATTGTCAGATTTTTTCTGTTCGTCAAAGAAAGAGTCGTCTAATGAGGACGTTATCTTTTCCCCGTTTACGATTCCATTATTATCATATACACTGACTGGAAATCCTGTAACATACTTCAATAGTTCGTTGACATCCGATTCGCTTTCGAAGTTAACATTATTTATCGTATCCAATATTATATTGGAAGTCCTTATGTTCGAAGATTTCTGTATGTTGTTTTCACGTAATGACATGCCTAATTTCGGAGTCTTAATCATATTGTTGCCATTCGTTAAATCCGACGAAAGCGTTTTATTTCCGTCTGCATATCTAAGGTCATATCCGTTTTGATTGCTGTCACCGAGACATATTACAGTTACACCGTTTCTTTTTGCCCATAGTTGTATTATTTTCAGTGCAGGAGGCATCAACCATGTATATTCATCTATATATAATACACTTGGAGCATCATTGTCGCCTGACATTATCTCCTCCTTTATTTTGTCTTTTATCTCTATGCTAGATTCGCTTATGTTTAGTATGGAAAATTTATCATATTCCTCTTTTATGGATTCTTTGGTTACTTTAGGATTCCCTTTTATTATCTCCTCAAAGAAAGACTCTGCTTTTCCTACTTCACTTAAAAGCTCTGCAACTTTTCCTCCGAGTATGTGGTCTAATAATCCATTGGCTTCATATATCCTTTTTGAAGAATCTATTTTAGTGTGTATGCTTTCTGGATTGTCACCCTGTATTGAAGACGTGATGTTGTTAACTTGGTCTTGACTGAAAGAAGCAGTCCATGCCTTTGTATCGTTTCCAAGTAATTCTCTTGCTATATATAATGATAGTTTCCCTTCTGCCGTAGTTTTTCCAGAACCAGCAACTCCTTCGCCTATTACTATATTGGAATATGGATTGTCTTCGATTATAGATGTCATCAAATCTCTGTTTATTATATACGAAGACAATATCCTTGTTGCGAAGTCCTGCGATGGAATAGGTGCGAAGTTATCGGGAAATTCATTCAATGACTTCTTTATAGCCAAATTATAGTCATTGCTCCTTACTGCTACTAAAGCTCCAAGTAAAGTGAGTTTATTCAAATCGGTAAGCTCAACTTCCTTGTCCATCATGGCTGTCTTATATCCTTTCTTCTTCACTTCGTCCCTAAGCTCATTGACAGCCTGTAATTTATTGAACTCATCAACTTGGTTTTTAGTCCCAGAATCAACTCTTTTTTTGAAATTGTCATATATCAATGATTCTATTTCATTAATATATAATTCATGATTCTCGTCCCAAGCTGTTTCATATTTAGAAAAGTCAATTCCTTCAGTAAGTTCAAGCATCATCGGTTGTTTATAGAAGTCAAGTTTCGACTTGTCTATCTTTTCTCCTGTCTTCATGAATTGCTTGAATTTATTCATTTGATTGTTTACAGAAAGCATTTCCAATGCCTTTAATCTTATTTCAAGTCTAGTGACTTCCGTACACATTTGGTTTGCCAATATCGGATCAATAACGCCATATGTATTCTCGTTCTGTCCTTCAAGCGAATGATCTTTTATATATTTGTTCAATATTGTATTGAACGCAAATTGATTTGCTTCTACATTTCGAGATGCTATGATGATTGAATTGATTATTTTCAATATATCCCTTGCCCTCTTGATGTCATTCATGGCATCGTCAGACAAAACATAGTCCTCTATTCCTTTTACATTTTCAAGTTTTTTGTCCTGCTCTTCAATGAAGTCAATTATATTTACCTTCTCTCCTGTGTTGTTTATTGCGAACTTACGAATCAAATCATAAATAGGATTGACTTTGGCTGAAGCCAATCTTTGGTCTAGTGAATTAATTGCCGACAGCTGACTGCTTTTAACTGTATAGTCGTTGACAACATCATCAACAACGGTTGTCACGTCATTAAGTAGTTCTTTAGAAGCCTTTTCTATTTTTTCTTCTGAATTAAGAGTGACTTCTTCTGTTTTAACTACTGAATCAGATAACGACATGTTTTCAACAGTTTTCGTGTTAGTTATTTTTGAAGAATATCCGACATTAGAATCGTCGTTAAATTTAACATCAAATGAAATTTTTTGATTTATTATAAATGAAAATTCATCTTCTTCCATTCCGAGATTCCGTGTTTCTTCAATCCCCTTTTTTAGTTCTTCATTATCACTTACTATTTTATCATTTCCATCATCATCTTTTTCTGAACGTAATGAAAGTTCATTTTCTGCTGAACTAAAAATTGTCTCCTGTGAATCACTGTTTGCATCAATTACCTCATAACTAATTTTAATATTTGTTATGGTTCTATTTCCTATTTTTATTTCAGTTCCATCAGGAATTTTTTTTGTTTCAATCTTAAATAGGGTTTCATCTTCAGATGAATTTTTAAAGCCCGTCTTTTCTGCAACGGCATTTACCAAATCTCCCGCAATGCTTTTAACGTCTTCTTTTGCCTCCCTTTCATATTTGTCTGTAATCTCGGTAATGGCGTTTATTTTATTCTCGTTATATTCCTTTACGGCGTTTTCTACTATACTTCCTTTTATTTCATCAATGTCCTCTTTTTTCCCTGACATAATCTTCTCGTTGATGAGTTTGTCGATATCGGAAACCTTTAATCCGTTAGCCATTTTATTATGTGCTAACAATGACTTCATTATATCAGTTTTAGAAAGGAATAGATTCCTTATCATTTTTATTGAGTCTGCATCTATGTATCCATAATTTGCGGTTATCGTATCAATAAGTTTGTTTACGTTCAATATTACGTTCTGATTCTGTTTTACAGATTCGTCGATTTCCTTCTGCTTTTCAGCTATCTCATCAGCTTTTCCTTCCTTAACAAGTTCTTCAATTTCGTCACGTAACTGCGTTATGTAATCCTCATTCACGAATGCGAAGCCATCCTTTACGACAAACCCACCTACATCATTTATCAACGCATTCCCATCGTCGGAATGTTGATATATCTCATCAAACAAATCAAACCTTAAATTGGATACGTTCTTATATGTGTCTTCGTTTTCCTGCAATGAATTTGAGTATTCCATATTAAACCTATCGAAGACATCCAATGCGGACTGTATGTTGTCAACCTTAGTTCCTGCGACATATTGCTTGTATCTTTCATGGAGATTATCAAGTTCTGATTTGCTTAGACTAGCCACTTCCTTTCCTGTTGTGCCGAATACCCATGATTCGAAGTTTGAGTTAAGGAACGGATTATTGACGTAATCGTTCACTCCAAACAGAAACTGCTTTATGTAATAAAGAGATTTGTTTCCGTTCTTAAAGTTTTCAGCCTCTATTTTCTTTTCGTCATATTTCTTTAGTAGCTCGTCCTTTTCGGTATTGAACTTTTCTATCAGTCCCCTTTCCTCGGTAGTTAGGTTACGTTCTTCCTTATCGGTAAGTACTTTTCTTGATGTGGTTATCTGTTTTATTTTCTCCTCCAAATCAAGTATTTCGTTTGTGAGGTTATGAAAATCATTAATCATCTTTCCGTCATAATGGTTGTCAAGCAAAGATTTTAAACGTACGTCATTATTTGATAGTATGTTTATAAGCTCATTGTCTGATACGTCAAGACCGTTTTGGTTTATTGCTGCGTCATATGCCAGTACGGAACTTCTCAATATCTGATATACGGCTTCATTCTGGCTTTCCTCCTTATTAGTCGTAGATTGATACACCACTTCTCCAGTCTCTTTGTCTATTTCCCTTTTTGCTGACAAATCCTTACTTGCCAATAGCCCTTTATCCCTTAATTTTTCAAGTTCGTCAAGAATCTTTCCTGTATATCCTTTGCTTACATAATATGTAAGTTCCCTATTCAACTCATTATTCTTTACTCCACGGACTTTGAACGACTCTATTCCTCCGAATATACCTCCTCCTATTGCGCCTCCAATAAGCGACATCGTATACCGTTCTAGCATATGGTCGAACGCATCGGTATCCAATTGGTCAAGAGGACCTCTCCATCCGAAGTTTGCGAGTGTTTCAGTAGTAGCTTTAGAGAAGTCCATTATAAGCTCTTCTGAAACCTCTTCTATACCCTCTCCTATTGCCTTTTGATATACTGTTGCAGTCCCATTTTTAATGTCCTTAAATAGGCCTTTGATTGCGTCAGCCGATTTTGTCTTTGCTAAATTGAATACACCCATAAGATGGTTTACTGATTCCCTTTCTGCGTTAGACACGGATTGTCTGGCAACTTCCTGTTGTACCTGTTTTGCCGATTTGCCAACTGCCGTCGCTATGGAATTCATAAATTTCTTTGTGTCGTTATCCAAAAACATATTTCCGAATCCTAGCTTTTGGTTTGCATATGTCATTCCGACAGTTCCACCCAATGCGGCCATGGCAGCTTCGTGCCTAGTAGCTCCAGAACGAAGCATTGAGTCATATACGTCTATGTTTGAAATCATTGACATATATGCCAATGAACCGTATTTTGCCAGTTCGTTATTCGAACCCATCTTATCATACAGTTTCATCAGCTCCTTAGGAGATTTGTAAGTCTTTTTTATTATGGCGTCTTGTATAAGATTAGTTCCAAGCATCTTGTTTACACCCTTCGCAATGGCTTGCTGTTGCGCCCATTGGTTAGGAACGTCTGAAATTATTGATGCGAAGTTCTCCAATGAGAACATATGCTTCTTTGCGTAATCAGAAGTTCCTGTCATAAGACCACGTGCGAATCCAGATATGTTGTTAAGTACTGCTGGCGTATCGGAATCGGACATCCATCCTGCCGTCATCTCATATAACATAGGCATGGCCTGCATCATTTCAAGTCCTATTCCAGACCATGCGTATATCGTTCCTATGGTAGGGAATCCTATTGACAGCGCAAGTGGAGCTATCTTAGTGACCATCTTTGCGACAGTTCCTGCTGCCGACTTGTCAAGACCGTCAGAATCCATCCAGTCATATTTGTTTGCTCCTACTCCGTCTACCGTAAGAGTATCCCATGATGACAATATAGTCTTATTTGCTGGACTTCTTCCGTCAAGGGTTTCATAATAGTACGTTCCGTTTTTGTTGTATTTGTACTGACCTTTCTTATGTGACACCTCTTCACCTGTAGTCTCATCAGTATGTATCCCGTCGTTATCCCATGTGGCGATTACTTTTGGATTGAATATTTCGCTAAAGAATTTAGGTATTGATGACGTAAGCGCAGCTTCGTTTGGAGAATATTCATATTCCTTTCCCGTTTTAAAGTCATGTATTTTCTCGTTCTGTGCTATTTCGGATGCCGTCCAATTGGGGTCTTCCGTTTTTCCTAATTGACCGAATCCCTTCATTTCCTTATTGGGAGAAGTGATTTTTGTTATCTCATATCCTACTTCCTTCAGCTTTGCGCCACGTGGTTTGTATATGTCTCCAGAGTTGAACTCAACTCCTTTTACCAATAAGTCTTCATAAGTGTTTTGAGCCAATATCTGATATTCCTTGTTGGCGTTCGCATAGTATTTGTCGAATGAAGACTCGTTGAACTTTCCGTCCTGGGTAAACTTTTGTTGTATGTATGGACTTTTCTTATACTCGTCCTTGGTCAGCATTCCTGTGTTTTCAGTATTAAGCCCTGTATCCATAAAGTCGAGAACCCCACTTTGGGGGTTCTCTAACTTTGCAACTAAAAAATCATTTTCCTTTTCCATTTATTGTTTCAATTGTAATTTACTTGTTGATGCGTTTTTTGTGGTAGGTTTGTTTCCTATCGTAACGTCTTCTGCTTTCATCTCCAGTTCAGTGAAACTATGTCCGTTCCCTACTCTTGTCTTATCCATTTCGACCTTTCCCCTTCCTGCTACGGAGTGTATTATATTGTCATTGGCCTTTATAAATACCTGCCCTCTGAAGATGTTGTCCTCTACGCTTCTGGTAGGTTTCGATCCGCTCTTGAACCCTAACGTGTTCTTGTGCGATTCATATTCTGGGGTATCTTCCTTAATCTGCTTTGCAAACAACAAACCGTTATCTTCGTCTGCGTCAATATCGGTATCCATTACAGCATCCATAGCAAAGAATTTGCCCATCCTATTAGGATTATACACAAGCTGCCCTTCCTTATTCAGTAGGATGTAATCACTTACTTTATATGTCTCATCTAATGGCACGCTTAACAGCTGGTATATTGCATTCTTATCTTTCGCCTCGACTGCCGTCTGTAGTTCAGGTAATATCCTATCCAATTTTTCCGCCAATTCGAAGTTAGGCGTTCCGTCATATTTTATAGGCAAAGATAGTAAAGATAATGAATTGCCGTTCATTTCTATATTCTTCAGGTCTCCAGGTCTTATTCTCATTCCTCCGAATGTCATCGTTCCAGAGTCCATGGAAGACCATATGTTATTGTCTGTCATAAAGTCAGAGACCGAATCTCCGCTTTTCCTTATTCCTTGTAACGTAGTGGCGTCTGCTGTTATCTGATGGTTTCCTCCTACACCTCCGTTCGTTGCAGTAGATGGGTACAACTCAATCTTTGACGATTGTCCTAATCCTGCTATTAGATTCTCTGACAATGTGACCTCTTCTCCTGAACCAGAACCTGAAGAGCCTGTCTTCCTTGTAGATGGTTTCCCTGACTCCGAACTGTCTTCCTTTATTCCTCCAGTAATGGAGAATTTAGTGTTTACTCCTCCCTTGCCGTACATCAATGCAGATATAATCATTTCGGATTCCGTTGTCCCGTTCTGTTTCGCAGATACGGAAAGAGTGTTCTTTTCAGCCTGTGAAAGCGATTTATATATATAATTCAAAGCAAGTTTCATCGTTTCTTGTGATATTCCTTCGTTGTTCAGTTCGTAATTAAACGTTTCATATGAATCCGAAGCGTATGCCGTCTCGGCTATCTTCTGTGCAGCCATTTGCTCTTTCGTAAGGACTGTCTTGCTGTCCGTCTTCGTTTTGTCAAGTTTAGACACTACATTAAGTATCTTTTCGCTAACAAGTTCTTCTCCTACTATCCCAGACACTTGCTGGAATATGTCAGAGTTAAATGCGTATGCCGAGTTGTTTGCACGTAAATTAAGCACGTCTGAAGTGGACAGCGCATACTGGCTTTGAGGATCCCAGTCTGATACTGGAATAAACCTGTATCCTTCGTTCCCGCCTATAAGCACTCTTCCGTTGTCCACATAGACTGTCTCTGAAGACTTGTTCGCCTTTAGTGCCTCACGCGCCTTTGTATCCAATTCTTTGTTATATGCTGCGTCATTAGTTATCTTCTGAAAAGTAAGAATGCTGTTCATCGCTTCATCCTCGGTCATTGAATCTCTCTTTTTGTTTATGCTTTTTGCATAATTAAGCAATACGTCGCTATCTGAAGGAAGAGCCTTTAATCCTTTTAAATCAATGTCAAGTGACGGGTTTTTGTCCCCGCCACTTGTCTTTGATTGTTTGGCTTCCTTCGCTTCCTTAAATTCAGGCATGGATATGTCTCCGTAATTGCCTGGATTGTATTCTATGAAGTTACCTGCCATCTCTTATTCTTTTGATGAAAAATTATTATTACCAGAAACGAATTTCCCTCTGTTGTAAGGAACTGCCAGTCTGTGCATCGCATTACCAAAATTGGCTTTTGCGTTCCTGTTGTATGCGTTTCCGACGTTAGATTTATATCTTCTCATAGCATCCGCAATCTTTGTGCTGTACGCAGCTTCTACCATTGCCCTTTCCCTTTCTGTAACAGATTCTGCCAATGCTTCTTTTCTGTCTCTATCGGCAACGGCAACTTCATGTTCATATTGAGTTGTTGCGGAATTATAGTCCTGTACATAGTTTGCATTATTGATAGTGTTTAATGCACTAGAGATATTTCCTCCAAGTTTTGTTGCGTAGTTAGTCAGATTTTTTGTTTCATTATTAATATAATCTGCCTTTACTTTTCTGTTTGAATCGTTGATATCTTCCATTTTCTCTGCATTCTTATGTGCAACGTCATTTCTAATTATTGCGTTCTCAAATTTATTTTGACTTAGACTATTCAATTGTTTTGTTATATCGTTTGAAGTAGCACTAAATCGGTCGTTAAGACTATCTATGTATTTTGAATTTAATGCGTTGTTTATATTGTTGTTGGCTGAAGCGTCTGAACTAATAGAATGCCTTAATGAGTCATTCACAGCCGACCTGAATAAATATGTGTCAGGATTCATTACTTGTTGTCTAGTTATCTTTTGTACTGGAGAATCAAGTGCGAAATCCTTTTTTATGCTCTCTCTAAACACATCTTTGTTTCCCTTTATTGTATTAAGGAAATTAAATGTATCTGTTATGTTATTTACGGCAAAAGGAGATATGACTGGACTTAAATCATTTTTATCTGTCTCTGAAATTTCGTATTCATTTGAAGAACCTAAAGGACCTGAAGAAGAACTATTGATGAAAGCATCTTCACCTGTACTATAAATAGGATTCTCTGACTTATCGTTTAAATTTATTTCTTTATACGAACGTTCCAAAGGTGTTGTTGCTAATGGAATGCTATTTTGTCTGCTATCTGATTCTATTAGATTTGTGTTTGAATTAAATTTATATAAATTTTCCCCAAACGGTACTTTTGATTTTCCTCCCTTTTGAAGATAAATTATTCCATATGGACTTTTTTTATTTTCATAATTAGGATGTAATTTGTCTCAGTTTTTATTTGCTGATTTGTTTCGTCTTGGTCCTACATAATCTGGTTGAACGTTTTTACCTATAAGTCCATACTCATTTGGAGTGTACGAATTTCTTATTTTTGCATCGCTGTTAACCGCTTTAAGAGAATATTGATATTCTGGATCACTAAAAATGTTTCTTCTTCTAAGAGCAAATTTATCCTGTATTCTTTTTAACTTATCCTTTAATCCGTCTATTTCATTAATCTTCTTATCGTATTCTATTTTACCATTGTTATTTAATAATGAATTCTTTGCACTAGTTGCTTTATCAGTTAAATTTAAAATACCTCTATTTGCTCTTTCTGTTATTTCATTTAATTCTTTTTTTAAATCACTTTTTTTACGTGCTAACGTTGCAAATCTAATATTATCTTCTGCCGTAATAAATTTTACTTTATCGCCAATTTTATTTTTATTTCTTAATTCATTTAATTTTGATTCTACACTTTCTATTTCTTTTTTCTTGTTTTCAATTAATTCATTAGCTTTTTTTTCTGTTTGTTCTGCTTTTGTTTTAGCGTTTTCCGCTTCTTTCTTATCTCTATTATATGATTCCAATCTTTTATTAGCGTCAGCCTCCATTTCATTGAGCTTCTTATTGGAAGACGTAATTAGACCCTCAACGTTGTCCTGTCATTCTAAATCTTTTTGTGTTTTATATACATGACTTGTTTCATCGTCTAATATATTATAGTTTTCTTTTACGTTTTCAGGATTTCTTACTCCATTTCTAATTGAAGCGAGATATTCTTTTCCGTGTTTCATTTCAAGAAAAGCGTCCATGTAAGATACGTTTTCTCGTTCTGATTTAGGCATTGACAATATAAATTCATCTAATTGTTTTCTACCTTCTTTGGATTTAAACATATTAGCAAATTCAACTTCATCCTCTTTAGGCAAAGAATGTCTCATTCCTGTTAGGTCGCGTGTAATAAGAACTAAATTTGGATCGTCTAATTTTTTATCGGAACGGACAACTTTTCCGTTTTCTTTGTTTCCGTAAATGTATTGATATTCAGAATGCGAATCGTTCGTAAGATATTCCTGCCTTTTATTTATTGCCGTCGCATTTGGCATTCATTTAAACCATTTGTTTTTAGATAATTCCAAATCGTAGTTCTGATATGCACGTTGAATCGCATTTGTTTGTCCATATGCGGTTCTAGTAAGACTGTCTCCAAATCCCCTTGAAAGTAATGATTTTCCCCATGAAGTCTTATCGTTTGTTGTCGTAGTATACGCATTGTCAGAATCTGTTTTTGCTCTATTAAGATGCACTCCCTGCGACAGCCATCCTCGTCTGTCAGACAGCATCACACCTTCGGTTGGTCTTCCTGCGTCCGTTTCGGCTTTCTTGATCATGCTTTCAAGTGCAGCCCTGTCCTTTAACTGTTCATTGGCTACCTCAATCGTCCTTTTTTCTCCCTTGCTGTCAAGATAAGACACTACTCTTTTGTCTGGATTGATTACTGTCTGTTTGCCCTTTGCGCCTGAACGTAACCAATTCTGCGCTCTTTCTGACGACTGTACTGTTTTCTTTATTCCGATTATAGTACCCAAGAAAGATGTCATAGCAGCTATTTCGTCCTTGTTTAAGCCAGTAACGTCTCCGTTGATGAATTTCTTTGCAGCGGAGGCCAGTTCTGGCCCTTGCGCCATAGTTCCAGCTGCTCCTGCCGTAAGCAATAGACGTTGTATCCATTTTCCTAATTTTACTGCCGATGATCCAGCTTTCACAGCTCCTGTTCCGAATATGGAAACTGCGTCAGTCGCTAAGTTTATTCCTATATTCTTTGCTGCTTGACCCCATGTCATATTGCCGTCCATGGCATCTGCAATGTCGGATGATGCTTCAAGCGCAGTACCTGCAACTCCCATTGCTGTTCCAAGCAATGAAGGTGCTAATATTGACATGATATTAACGGCAGCTCCCCTAAATCTATTCTTTTCTCTCCAGTCTATGTCAAAGCCAAGCTGCTTCATGTCATTTGCATCTTGTCCATTAAATTCAGAAGATAGATAAGTTCCAAGTTCCGTCTTAGTTCTACCCGTGGACGTTCTTTCGTTGCTTTTTTTTATGTTTGAATATGCTCTTGCCGTTCTGTCGTCCATGTCATCTATCTGCTTTGAGGCTGCTGTATAGTTTTTGGTATTGACAGGTTCGTCAAAATCAGTATTCTCTTTATTAGCCCACACCTTACTTCATTCTTCAACGCTTCCTCCTTCTTGTAAGAATAATATACCACCGTTTTTGTTGGACTGTGCTCTTTTTTCTTTGTCTTTTTTAAGGAGTTCTTCTTGTTTTTTTCCCTGTTCTACCTTTCTTTCGTTGTAAGTTTTATGAGATTCATTTCATTTTCTTTTTTCTATCTTTTTAAACGAAGGATGGCCAAATCCAGTTTTCTTGTCGACTGTCATCTGTAATGGAGTTTCGTTTCCAAAACTCAATATATACACTTCGTCTCCATCTTCATTGATTCCTTTGTATAATCCAAACGTATTCTTTACTAATTCTTTTGCACCATTGACATTTCCGTCTACAGTCGTTTCTTTTATTAGTTTGTCATATATGTTTTTTATATTTTTATATATCGGAACTAAAACTTGTCCATGTTTTCCTATCTGCCATTTTTTATAATAAGTTCCATTAATCTTTTTATCTTCGTTCAAATCTTTCATTATTCTGAAAAACGTCTTTCATCTGTCAGTGGCTAATGCTTTTTCCGTAGGATTACTAGGAATTTTAGATAATCCAATTTCATTTACACTTCCAACAATACTTCCATAATTGTCAAATAGATAGCTGTCTTCTGGATTATACCTGTCAAACGCCTTTTCGTCATATCCGCTTGCCATTAATCCGTTACCGAAATCCAATGAGAAACTTCCGTTCTTTCTTGTTATAGTTGGATTCAACGGAACTATTTGTCCTTTGTCGTATTTGATATAAGATGGAGTAAACTTTTCCTTGTATGTCTTTCCTTCTGGGTTAAACACAGAATATATTCCTGGATTAATCCCTTCTCCAAAATTGTAGTACGTACCAGGAAAGATTCTTTTCGTCTCATATTCCTTGGAAGGATAGAATGAATCGTTTATTCCGAAGTTAGTCATCTTTCTTACCCTATCATCCAACTGAGCCTTATAGTCATCCAATATCGCTTTTGAAGATATTGTTTTTTCTATATTTGTTTCAGGGTCTAAATAAGTTCCCCCTTGTATATTTCCGTTCTCTAAGTCAGCGAGTGTTCAGACTCTTCCAGCAACGTCTACATATGGAAGCATCGACCGTCCGTCAACACCTTCATATCTTTCGGAATCAGCCCACCATTGTACTCCTGGATTTTTCACAACGTGCCCCCATAGTTTTCCGTCTTCTATGGAAAGTCCGCTTCCACCTCCGTCAACAGGTTTTGTTTCATCCTTTTTCTCCAAGTCGTCATCTTCTTGTTTGGCTACTGCTCCTCCTTCGTCTTCAGGACCTTTCGATTGATTGGTTTTCTCCTGTTTTCCGAACCACGTTTCATAAGAGTTGTCTATATTACTTCCATTTGAAGAGCCATATGTGCCAGTTCCAAATCCAGCTTCATCGAAAGACTTTATCCATTGCCTTTCATTTTCATCGCCTTCACCAAGCGTTGATACGTAATTAAGGAATTTTTCATATTTGTTTATATAATCCTGACGTTGAGTTGAATTTTGACCGAACACCATATTGCCATAATTGCTATTTGGGTCCTTCAGTTTGTTCAAATCCTCCTTTACGGCTTCTTCGAAAGCCTTTCTTCTTGAATAGTTTCCTCTTGTGGAAAATCCAGTTTCATTAGTGCTGTAGGGATCGTAGTCATACCAATGTCCTACATTTGCGTTTCCCCTTCCTCCGAAATATTTTTTCCCTATCAAAGAACCCGTTCCTGGCATATACTTCTGTTTGAAGTTTATTTTTTCGGAAGCATATGGACTTATCCTATGTGCAAGCCAATCCAATGCACCTTGCTTTGCCCTTCTTTTTAGTTCGCCTTCTGGAGTCTTATCATTGTTATCGAATCCGAAAGAACTCGGAATCGTTCATCCCCCTACCCCCAACTTAAACCGACCTTTGTTTTCAGGCTTGCTAGCTTCCTTGAGATAGTAGTCAATCTCTCTTCTTGTCGCATCTGAAAGGGTTTTATTGTCTCCGAAGTAAGCGTCTTGGGAATCTGTTATCAAATCATTGTAATTGACTTTCATCTCTTTGTCTCCGATTATGAATGAAGGCATCGTCCTTGCGTCTTCATAATCGGTATATTGTGTTCCGTCTCCACCTATTATAAATGGTGAATTGGACGTCTCGGTATTAAGGTATCCTCTTGTCGGCTGTCCTTGTGGATACGATGTACTGTTATTGTTTTCTGCCATAATATATATTGTTAAAAATGAAAAAGGGTAGACGAACGGTTTCGTCCATCTACCCTCGCTTTAATTAAACTCGTTTAACTATCTTTCCGCCTTTTTTATAGACTGGCTCTCCTGCTGGAGCTGCGCCTGACGCTCCTGCTCCGCCTCCACCTGCTTGTGCCTGTACAAGCTGAACGAATCCTTGACATACTGCCATTGCAGCCTCGCAATCCTGTCCGTCTATCGCCTGCGTGGCAAGCTGAAGAAGTTGTGAGATTGGGTCTTGACCGCCACCTTCTGCTGGTGCTTGTTCTGGAGCTTGTTCTGCTGGTGCAGATTCAGGCATCGCTCCGCCTTCCTGAAATTTAGCTACGATTTTGTTTTTAATTTTCATATGTTTTAAATAAAAAATTAGTAATTACTATTTATCTTGACAAAGATATTCATTAAGTTGAAATAATGCAACTTATTCTTCATTAGGCAACTTAACGTAATCCTGTTCCTGCGTATCTTGTGTATGTATATATTTGAATATCCTTTTACCAAGTCTTTTATAGGCTAAGTCCTTATTTGCTTTCTTCGCCTTGTTTGCACGGTACGCAAATTTAATCATAGTTCTTGTGTTCTTCCTGCTGAATATCCTCTCTCCTCCGTCCAATGTCATTTGTATCTCTCCTCCATTGCCTAACACCATCGCCTTTCCGTCGAGCATTATGAGTTCGTCACCTTCCTCAACTCCAGAATTATGGTTAAGTTCAAGTACGTACTTAACGTCTTCTTCCGTCATCGGAGTTTCGTTATGTGGTATTCCATGTGCGATTGAGATGACTTCATTGTCTCCGTCTATAAATATGACATCCAAATCTATACTTGTGTCTTTCATTCAAAACGAAACTTCACGTTCTTTGTCGAACACAAACAACATCCCTTCATTTGGCTTTAGCGACTCTACGTTCATCAGACCGTTTTTCTTCTCCTCGTCAGTATCGGCTACCTTTACGTTATACTGTTTATTTCCTATCTCTATCAGCATTTCTTTCCTCCTTTATGACTTTCTTTATTATACCTGAATTGTCTTGCGTGTTCTTCATTATCTCTTCAGTAACAAGTTTGCCAGCTTCTATTGCAGCTTCATCCGAACCGTCACGTTCAAGTTCCTCCAGCTTTTCCGTAAGTTCTTTTGTAAAGATTATCTCTTCCCTTTCCACTTCTGCTGTCTGCGTGATGGCTTTCCCGTCATCGGTAATAACAGGTATCCCCTTTTTAGTTACATTACCGTCTATGTCCATATTGTGCAGATTCGCATGTAGCATACCATTCGGTATTACTGACATCTTTCCTCCTTGTTCGAACACATCCACCTTATCTTCGTCGATATAGTTTATCGGAACGAAGTAGTCGTCCTCTTCCGAATAGACTGGGATTGTGATATAATCGTCTTTCTTTACGCTATTCTGAATCCTTCTGACATCTTCCTTCATCTGCATGATTTTCATTCCTTTCTTTCCTGCATATGTCATTTCATATCCACCAGATAAAGCTGTATTTCATTTGTTTGACGCTATTGACGAATCCTTTAGGTCAAGTAATTTACCTTTATCTCCAATTTTATTTGCTAGAGCCACCTTCCTGCTTATCTGCCTTGCCTTGTTGGCAAGGAAATTAGAATTTCCACCTCCTGTTGGTATGGATGAATTTAAGTCGTTTACAGAGCTGTTTATCCCTCCGTATCCTGACGCAGTGACGGAATCAATTCCTTGTATCTGATGTACACGTTCCTGTCCTGCTCCGGCAAACGGTATGGCGGATTTCCAACTGTCAGGGTCTCCGTCAGCTGTCAGGTAGTCATTACCTGTCGCTGCGCTAATGCCGTCGAGTGCCTTGTATGCTCCAGCTGCGGCAGCACCCCAAGGACCCATCATTCCGACTACATTTACTGCGCTATCTGCATATCCGTTTATCTCATCCGACTTTGCGTTCGAACCATCCTTTCCGAACGAACCAGCTATATTCCCTGCGATTGTTCCGTACTTGCCTATGTTTGTACCAAGTTTACTTATCGCAAGTTTATTCTGCTCCGCCTTATATCCTTTCGCTTCGTATTCTGATTTCATTTTAGCGTCAAGGTCTGCTTTTGTTATTTCGTCTTCATTTTTTATTGATTCGGAAACATCTGGTGCTGTTCCTGCTGCGACAGGACTCGGAGATGAAGAAACCGCAGCAACTGTCAAATCTGTTTCGGCAGGAGTCGCAGATACGCTCGCCATCTCATTGGCAACTTCAATGGCAGCGTCATCGACTCCAGCTATTTCTGGAGTCGATGCCCTGTTATTCCACTGTTCCATCAAACTCTTTTCATCCGTTCCTTCAGGAAGATTATTGAGTTTGGTAATCTTTCCGTTCATATCAATATCTCCAGTAACGCCTTGAAGTTTATTTGAAATCAATCAGTTCCTAAATTCTTCTTGAAAATCCATTAGCTTGTTATTAATGTATCAATTTTATTTACCATTATCAATCTACTTCCGTCATACCTTAGTTTAATTTTCGCAGCTTTGTCCTTTTGTCTTGCCTCTCCTATGGATGACCATCCGCTTTTGTCCGTATCCACTTTGATGTCTCTACTGGAAAGCTCGTCAGGATATGTCTTTTTTCCGTCATATCCGCTTATTGCAAATTTATCTAAGTTTATCTGTGGGTATCCTCCGTTTCAATTAGTCTCATTCTTTTGTGCAAATTTAATTGTTGGAAGTTGAATATGCCATATGCTTTCATTATAATGCGAATTTCCCCTAAGCCTTCCAGCTGGAACAATCTTAAAATACTTTCCGTTTTCCTTTATGAACATATTGTTCAATGTATATGTCAGTCCGTTCCGACTTTCAGTTCATTTGGACTCGTCTATCTCGACATATTCTTTTGTAAGATAATTTCAAGTAAGGTATCTATTATCTACTTTTTTAAATATGTCATTTATGTATGAAGAACCAGTTATGTTAGTCTTATTGCCTTTCATGTACATGTATTCCTTCTTGCTTATTATTTGTTTATAGATCGAATCAATAGGGACAACTTTAGCGTGTGTAGTATAACTGTATTCGTCACGTCTCTTATCATGCACTATTTCAGTTCCAGACATATTCTGATAGTTCCTTCCTTCCTTCATAAGTTCCTGGTATATGTCATATATTTCATCAATCTCATCAATCCTGTTATAATAAGAAGGGAATATCGTAGACTTGTCCTTCCGTGCAAAATATTTTGGATTAAGTGTGTTTAATGCCCTTTGTTTAGGAGTGGATTTAATGAAACTCCTATCGAACAATATGTCGCATCCATTATATTGTAGGAAATCTTTTGTGGCTTCCTGTCTGTAATATCCGTTCAACTTGTCATCCTTAAATGAATATTGGTCTCCAAACACGTTTATATGTACGGATTCTGGGACGACTTCGTTTGAAGTTACGTTTATGTAATCAAACGTAGCAGGAGTCAATCCTGTATTTATCTTAAACTCAAATTCAAACGGATGTATCTTGTCATACCACCTACAAGGTTTTATGTCTTCAGCCATATTGAATATCCCTGCCGTACCGTGCTTATAGAATCATGTGGTATAGTTGCTCAACGCATATTTTGTAGTAAGTAGTATCTGTGATTCGCGTGAACAGTAAAGGACATACGAATTCCCTTCGCTTCCGTAGTCTTCAGTTCCGTCAGTAGCCACATATACTTTAGCATATAGGTTAAGTCTGAACCCTGGCATTTTATTTCTTAGCCATTCAAGACCGCTTATCGTATCCCTGTCGTCTATATACTTTTCATTTCCTTCTACATATATGTTTATGTTTTCGCCTTTATAATATTCTACGCGATTAAACACAGGATTGTCGTTCTGTTTGTCATTCAATGACTTTGCGTAATCACTGAAAACGATATACTGTTTTCCGTCTATCGTCTTTATATCAAAGAACATATCATTCCTAAATTCATCCCTCTCTATTGAATATTCTACCTTGTATTTCTTTTTGATGGAATCTGTGATATCAGAAAATACCGCACATTCAGCCTTCCAGTTTGTGTTTAGTTTTTTAGGCTTGTATTCATACACGGGCGTTTCGTAAGTGATATATTCTTTGGTGTCTTCATCGTATTTCGTATAGAAATAATCTGGATTCAACGCAGTCTCCTCCGTTATGATATTATCTATTATTCCAACCCCTTCTGACATCGATCTTCATGACATCGCTATCCATTTTGACGTATTCCTATCAAATGAAAAGTAAGCCTTGCTTACGTTTGCCGAATATGAAGGTATCCATGAATAGAATGTAATAAACTTTTTCGTAAGCATGTTATAACATACATTCCATGACATCTCTTCGAATCCAGATGTATTGTCGTAAAACGTGAATAACACATCCTGCTTGAAACTATTATAATGTGATTTTACGTTTTTTAATCCTATCTCAGGCGTAAGTTCCCTTTCGGTAAGAGTTATGTTGTCTATAAGAAAAGTCTCTATAACATTATCCGATATGTTTCTGAACTCACCATCATTTACGAATCATATTTTTTTATTCCATGTATCCACTCCAAATATTCCTCCTGGAGTCCTTATTACTGATTCAGGTCATTGAGAACCGAAGTCGGTATTTAACATAAATATCGTAGGTAATACTACGTCTGTGTTTATATATACGCTTCCGTTTTCGGAATTTGCACTCTGAGTCCTTTCATTAGGTTCTATCATTCCTACTCCATGCTCAAACACCACATATATCTTCTTGTCGAATTCCTTCATGGCTGTTATCGAACCGTAATTGCTTGGATATAGTTTTCTGTTCTTTGACTGGAATACACGGTATCCGTTTTGGAACGCATCGTTTACGGCTATATCAGAATATGTTATTTCAGTCATGAAATTATTTTTAATTGCAGGTATGTCTGGTTGTGCGAAATTATATCTGTCTGACGTAGTCGAACTCAACCCCCTGTTTATTATTCCTGATTCAGGAAGTTTCGATGAACCGTCCACAGATGCGAACTGTAACGGATGGAATCCCCTCGGTCTTCCGTATATCGTCTCCTCTTCAGGATAGTTCACGTCTACATCTCTCATCGACAGATTAAGGTTGCTACGTACTTTTATAGTTATTCAATGTCCGATGTTAACGGCATTGATGTCCCCCCTGTTTATTTTCAGCATAGCTTCAGAATCGGAAGGCTTATAATTGGCTTTGAACGTATTAGTCTCTATTATCTGATTATTTATCTCGTTAGTCGAATCAGAGAAATTCCTGTGCATCCTATGTGTGAAATTACATATATAACAGTCGCCCCTAAAGTTATTATCGAGATATTGCTTGCCTGTAATAAGGTCATTCAATGAATATCTCTTACTCATTGCGAAATATGAAGAGTTATCGTTATACCTTATTTCATAATATTTAGGCATATTGTTTTTGTTGTATCCTGGAATATGGATGTCTATCATCTCACATGGATTTTGCTTCATATTTGGATCTATCCCTAAGAAAGAGCCGAAATATCCTCTTGTTATCGTATTTGGATTGTTTTCTATGTTGTATTGTTCGTATTCATTTCCAACAAACGCAAACTTGAATCCTTCTTCAGGATAACCTGCCATAGCAGTATATTTAAGGTTGTCTCCAAGTGTCATATACGGACACGAATCCTCTATCCCTATCATATCGGCGGATTGTACCTGCGTAAACTTCGAATCATCTGATAGTTTCTCATACTTGCTTGGCGAAAACATCCTCATTGACACGTTGTTTCTAAAGAATGTTTCGGAAGGCTGTTGTATTGACATTGAAAATTTAAGTTCACCTCCTGTAAATATGGAGTTCATCATTGCTACATTCAAATCATATTCAGGACATATTGCTGCATTCGTTGATGTCTGACTGTCAGTAAGTTTTATTAGCTTACTCGTAAAGTTATGCGTAAGATTAAAGTCCATGTCACAGAAACTCTCTACTATTGAGCATTCTTGTCCGTCCATCTTTACTGGAATGCAAGGTATTCCAGATACGTTGTCAGTGTTTATTAGGCAAGCCTGCGCCAACGTAGTCTGTAACCTTTTTTGCCTTACTATAAAGAATCCCCTTATTCCTAGTTTGTTTAGTCTATTAAGTATCTCTTCACTGTCATAATGCACAAAGAGACCACAAACGTCAAATGGAGTAGTAAGCTCGTCCATTTCAGGTACGAACCTGACGACCCCCCTTGAATTCTCCAGGGAATACGAAGAGCCTTTTATTGTATTGTCCGTATCCCATGTTATATAGTTTCTCGCTCCGTTATTTGTAAGGGGTATATTTGTATAGTTGTCGGCATATATGTCATCCATGTATTCCTGTTTCCATTTCGGGATTAGATTTCTTCCCCTTATATTAAATACAGGAGACAGTGTGTTATTGTTTAATATATATACTATTCCAAGCCTATATATCTCTTTTGGTCAGTAACCAGTGTATTTATATATGTTTTCGGCATTATAATATTCGTATGCGTTACTCCCTGATTTATTGACATATTTAGTTATAGGGGAATAGGAATCATCAAGAGTTCCTATTTGAACAACTTTAGGATTTCCGCTTAATAAGTTTTCTTCGTTAGTCCAAAAAGGAAGAAAATGTAAAGATAGGTCGGTCAGTTCAGAATACGGAACTTCTGCTTTCGTTATGTTCCCGAAGAACAACCTATTCTCACACTGCGCCTGTGCCTTTACACAATTAGCTATATTATAGCTAATGTTTAACGTTTCAAGCGAAACTGCAAAGGTTTCTTCCCATCCAGTAATTAATATTGACGTTGTAGAATCCTTAATCATAAACTTCTTGTTTATCTCATAAGCCTCAACCTTTTCTATCCCGTTTGAATCCGACGTGCTTCTTGAATAGTATATCTTAAAGTAATCGTAATTTATGTCAGTATTCGTTATTATGAATTTAACTGCCTTATATGAATTCTCATCAGCTATCCCTCCACGTATTGAATATGGGTCGTTTATATTTCCTACATGACATGTGACTATTCCAGATTCTTCGGCAAAGTCCGTTTCGTTTCCGTCAGCGTCACAATACTTGAAGTAAAACACATAATTCCCTACTTTCAGATTGCCCGATTCTGACAGACCGTCAAAATATATATCAGGTATCTCGTTTATCATCTTATACAATGAAACATCGGAATCGAATTGATAGTCGTCATATATGTTAGTATCATTGTTTCCCATCCTATCTACTATCTCATATGTATTGTTTTCTTTAGCTGAAAATCTGCTATTTATTAGACGTGGTATGTTTTTATTGTCGTTTAGTATTAGATTTACAGAGCCATCATATGAATATTGACATTCTATATCTACTGGATGGTGTAAATCAAACTGCAATAAAGTAGTGTCAAAGTCACATAGTTGACCAGGTGATGCTATTATGTCACCTACTGGAGAAAGCGTCTTATCAGTTTCATAATTGCCTTTTTTGATTTCCCATTCTTTATATGTATTAAATTCATTTCCGTATTCGTCTATGAACTTAGATACCCGAAAGTTATAAAAAGGATTATATTCATATACCAACCTGCCTTCGGTAAGCATGGTTTCATACATATAGCAGAAACCATACTTAAAGAAAGGCATTCAAAATTGATAAGTATCTGAATAGTCCTTGAATTTATCAAACTCTCATTCCGCATTGTTATTTAGTTCAGAAAAATTCATTAGATACTTGTTATTAAATTTTTAGCTATTCTAATTTTTGTCTTTTGCCCGTTATCATATACTCATTTCGCCACATCGCTAGGTGGATCTATTTCAGGTGGAAATATTTGTGACGATTTATGCCAAGTATGAGCAAACGTTGTAAAGCTATCATATTCCGATGACTTATGTCAGTCTTCAGCATATTCGTGTAATCCAACGTCATCTCCGTTTCCGTACTTGCTTTCATATCCGATTCACATTATATCTACATTATCATCTGAATTCATTTCATTTGAAAGATATAGACAATTCCTGTTTGGATTGCTTTTGTTTCATTCCCTTACCTTTCATTTCCAATGAATATTATATAATGAATTTCTCACATTGAAGACCTCTTCCTCTATGTTTCTTTTTATCACATTATCATTGTCCAACCTAAATGTAATGTGATAATCCTTAGGAAAGTCATACAATATTCCATCTTCATTAGAATACTGAAACATTATATTGTCATTATTGTCAAACATATATACTACGTCATCAGGAACGTCATAATTTATATATTTTGCTATTATCAACTTTATGTTTTCAGTACTTGATTTTTTTACTGACTGTTCTTTATTGTTGCTTATAATCAAATGCTTTCCGCTCTCATATATTTTTCTTTCGTTAAATCATGTAAGTATGTTATTGAAGTTGCACACTCCATTTAATTTTGTGCCTAAATAATTAAGTTCAAGTATATTGTTAAAATCAGTTTCAAAATTTATATTATTAAATTCCTTTCCTGTGTTTTTAAACCTTAATATTGTGTTGCTTATATTAGATTTGTCTTCATCTATATTAAATTTCAGATTAAAAGATTCATCCAAACCATCTATATACTTATATGAATTATCTGCTGTCATGAACGACATGTTAGATAATGGACCATTCTGCATTACATATATGTTATTGAATATGTTATAAAATGCGCTAAATGTACGTCCTTTGTCACGTATCAACGACTCGTTATTTATGCGATATAAGTTATCGTCTCCATATTGACAATATATATCATCGCTTATCGGACTGTCGAATGACATATATATTGATTCGTCATCCGTATATCCTGGTCATTTAACCAACATCCATTCTGGAGCAGATATTGCTGGAGCGGAAGAATCCTTATCTGTGTTCAATAAGGAATATACCGACCTATAATTGTCTGTCACGAACTGAACGGGAGGAGTGAATCCTAATTTCTTGTTATATAGATATGCGTATGATTCGGATTCGCTCGTATTATATTTATTGAACGAATCAATCGCTAATTGAGAATCTCATACTTTTCCATCCCACGAATCATTGTCATTATCTGAATCGCATTCCCATGCCGATTGTCTTGCGTATTTAGCATAATGCGTCACTCCAGCAAACTTACAATCAAAGGTTGACCCAGTATCTGCTATATATCCATGCGGGTTATTGTATTCTACAATATAATAACATAAACTTGTATTAGTATTTCATGTTACTATCATTTCAGGAGTAAGTTCGGACTCCCATGTTTCCACATAATTCCATTTAGGGGCCATTCCGTAATATGTGGTATAACAATTCATCATCCAGTCATACGTTCCGTTTGTATACACTATATCTCCAGTGAAGTTTTCATTAAAGAACAGTTCGACACGTGCTTCATATTCCTCTTCCGTTTCTGTCTCCTCTTTTGTAGGATACACAGGCATTCCGTCATATCCCCACAATAGTCCTGCTCACGTTCCATTGACATATCCTAATTTAGTCGCATAGTACATTTTAGCGAAATCGACAAGAACTATTGCGTTGTCTCTTTCGTAGTAATAATATGGAGACATATTAATCATCTTGAATGCGTCTGATACAGTTATATTTAAAAATTCGGCAGATTCAGTGTCGTAATCAGCAATGGGTCTAACTCCAAAAGAGTGTGATATTATCAATGATTTCCTTTCGGCTGAATGTTCGGTTCAAGTCCCATTGTAACTCCATGAATTTTCATATGCAAAAGTTTCACTGCTAGAAACAAATTCAGTTACAAATCTAACTGAATTTTTATTAAAATAGTCTTTAATATTATTATTAGGTCCTCCTACGGCTTCGCCGTCATCTGAAAATGATTGTTTGTATT
>Ga0172378_10000868_pt1 | contig 27412 bp, 25 predicted proteins | sample GrowelOW332metaG_FD_119755 | JGI IMG/M metagenome (GOLD analysis project Ga0172378, IMG submission 119755) | Groundwater microbial communities from an aquifer near a municipal landfill in Southern Ontario, Canada - Pumphouse #3_1 metaG | ecosystem: Environmental > Aquatic > Deep subsurface >...
TCGCGCTGTCAACCCCCCAGGGCCTCCCTCGCTTCGCTTCCTCCGTCCAACCTCCGGAGACTCCCGCCCCCCTCGGTCTCAAGCCGAACAAGCTGGGATACTATACCGGAATCATCGTTTTGTCCACTGTTTTTCCTCATGTTTTCCAAAAACTTTTCGCAAAAATTTGCAACTATCACCCAGGCAACGAAATGCTATCACACATGACTATCCTCCGCATCTTCTAGGAAAACCGCACGGAATCCATCCGACACCGGAAACCTTGGAACTCCCGAAGATATCCGTCGATTGCCTTGAGATTCCATTTGATGCTATGCTTGCGATAGGGATACTTGCGCTGGGGTTCAACAAAAAAACCATTGCCACAAGACGGGAGGAAGCAGCATGGACAGTCCGTATATCCGACAAGCGACAGGATCTGACATGCCATATCTCTATGGAATCTGTCTGAAGACAGGTCTATCGGGGCTTGATGCGACCAACTACTACCACGATCCGCTGATGCTCGGACATTACTATGCCGCTCCATACCTCTGGAAAGATCCCGATCTCTGCTTCGTCGCTCTCGACGATGACGGAGTCCCTTCCGGCTACATCGTAGGAACCGATGACACGGAACACTTCAATGAATGGCTGAACGACTACTGGCTTCCGCCATTGCGAAAACAATATCCACAGAACCGGCCCGTGAAAAGCGAACAGGAGCAGAGCCTCTGCGACAGAATCAGAAAAGGTCCTGGGGCGGGTGTCTGGGAACATGTAGGGTACCCGGCGCATCTCCACATCGACCTGTTGCCGAAACTGCAGGGAAAAGGTCTAGGCAAGGCGTTGATGAAAATATGGCTCGACTGTATCGCGCAGCGAGGGGCGGAGGGTGTGCATCTCGGCGTTGACGGCAAGAACACCCAGGCATTCGGGTTCTATGAACGAATTGGATTCCGGATATTGGAAAGACCGGAATGGGGTGCCGTATACGGGCTCAAGGTCGAAAAAAAAGCATAGTGTCACTGATTCAAAAAAAGAGCGGACCCCGATGACAGCATCAAGACCCGCCCATATCCTTCCGATCACCCGGCGCTCTTTCCGTCCCCATGCAGCGGTGACACATCATCGTCGGCATCCCCGCCCCATTTGATCCTCAGATAATCGAGATCGCTTGCAAGCCGTGTGATCGCATTGGCCAGACGAGCCACCTTGCGAGTGTCGGCCGCAGGATCAAGCCGGGATGCCGCCTCTTCCATCCGTTTGACGACAGCCTCGAGGTTCGAGCGACCCTTTTCAAGCAATTCGAACGCATCCTGAATGACTTTCGTCTGGGCGGATGTGAACGGAATCGGTTCCGCGGCAGGAAGAACGGCCGACAACAGATCGAACGTATCCATCGGAGCAGGGGCGTAGGCCCTGATTCCGAGCTGTTTTCCAATGAACCCCGCGAACCAGGTGGCCACCTCCGCTTCTCCATGGACGACGAACACCTCTTTCGGTTTGCGATTGAACGCAGCCAGCCACTTGACCAGGCCTTCCTGGTCGGCATGTCCGCTGATCCCTTCGAGTTTCCTGATCTGTGCACGGACATCTATCTGTTCCCCGAAGATCGTTACATGGCGGGCCCCATCGAGAATCGAACGGCCCAGCGTACCTCCGGCCTGATAGCCGGTGAAAACGATCGTACATTCAGGACGCCAGAGATTGTGTTTCAAATGATGCTTGATCCTTCCGGCTTCGCACATGCCGCTGGATGAAATGATGACCGCCGGCTCCTTACGGAAATTCAGCGCCTTGGAATCTTCGACATCGGTAATGGTGACCAAGGACGGGAACAGAATCGGGTTGATCCCCTGCTTGACCAGATCCATCGACTCCTGATCATAGTACCCCTCTACATTCCCTGCGAATACATGGGTAGCTTTCACCGAAAGCGGGCTGTCGACGAACACCGGGATTTCACCAAGTTCAGGGATCATCTTATGTGCGATGATCGTCCTGATCAGATACAGTATCTCCTGAGTCCTGCCTACTGCGAAAGACGGAATGATGACGTTTCCACCTCTGGCGAACGTAGTGCGTATGATGTCGGCAAGTTCCTTCGCCCTGACCGCCGTCGGCACATTGCTGCTCCCCACCGGAGTTCCTTCGGGCTTCGTATGGAGGCGATTGCCGTACGTCGATTCCATCACGACATAGTCGGCGGCGTCGAGATATTCGGGATCCTTGATGATCGGCTGATCGAAATTGCCGATATCCCCGCTGAAAACGATCTTCCGCTTCTTTCCGTCCTCTTCCAGCCAGACCTCTATGGATGAAGACCCCAACAGATGTCCGGCATCGACGAACCTCGCCTGGATGCCGGGGGCGACAGTAAGCATCCTGTCATACTCCACGCCGATGAACAGATCCATCGACCGGTTCGCATCCTCTACCGTGTACAACGGCTCCACCGGGCGTTTTCCCGCGCGAATCTGCTTGCGGCTTTTCCATTCCGCTTCCATTTCCTGGATGTGTCCGCTGTCCGCCAGCATGATCGAACAAAGGTCGACCGTAGCGGAAGTGCAATAGATGGTACCCCTGAACCCGTTTTTATAGAGAAGCGGAATCCGACCGCTATGATCGATATGGGCATGCGTCAGCAAAACGTAATCGATCTGTTCCGGGCTGAACGGGAACTCCATCCCGACCTCTTTCTCGTCGCTTCCCTGCGGAAGTCCGCAATCGACAAGGAACGTCGTTCCGTTGCACTGGACCATGGTACAGCTGCCGGTGACATGCCGGGCGGCACCGAAGAAAGTAATCTCCATGCAAAGCCTCCATATGGGAAAGAATACTTCCGCACGCGCCGACGAAGCAAGGAAAAACTGTCCGAAGCAAGAAATCCGTATTCCGTTTCGTCCATGCAGGACCTTGCGCGGACGAAGCGGAAGCTCGTTCCCCATCGCGGACATCCGCCGGGGATATCGGTAGAAGCCGCACTACGGGTTTTGCACGAAACCGGAATTCATGTTATGATCTTCCTGTGCGAGCGGAAGCTTTGGAGGACGACCATGGACGCGAATCGGCGGAAAATCAGGGATTTGAGCATAGCGAGGACGATGTCCGCATTGGAAAAGAACAATATCGGAGCCGATTTTCTTCCATCGGTATCCGACATCGTCCCGAAATTGAAAACCATGTTGCATCCGGGCGAGACAGTCGCCGTCGGAGGTTCCATGACGCTTTTCGAGTCAGGTGCGATCGATCTGCTGAGAAGCGGAGACTATCGGTTCTTCGATCGATATGAACCGGGGCTTTCCGCAAAGCAGGTACGGAAAGTATTCCTTGACAGCTTCACTGCGGACACGTACCTGACGAGTGCGAATGCCGTGACGGAACACGGGGAACTGTATTGCGTCGACGGAACCAGCAATCGCGTCGCCGCGATGCTGTATGGGCCTGAGAAAGTCGTCGTCATCGTCGGATGGGAGAAAATCGTTCCTGATCTTGCCGCCGCAGTAGTGCGAGTAAAGACCGTCGCCGCGCCGGCGAACGCAGTACGCCTCGACTGCGATACGTATTGCGTCAAAAACGGACGCTGCATGTCCCCCGTCTGCGATGGAAGGAACATCATGGCGCTTCCTGCGGGAGCCTGCGAGAACTCGATCTGCTGCAACAGCGTCGTACTGAGCAGACAACGGCAGAAAGGCCGGATCACGGTTCTGATCGTAGGAGAAGAAACCGGATACTAATGTTTTACGGCCAATAGCCCAATAGCCGCAAAACGCTATTCCATGAACAATTGATACACTTGATCCGCGCTCTTCGACTGCTCGAGCAAGCGACGGAATACTTGCGACGTGCAAGTCCTAGCTATGGCGGCCAGAGTTTCGACATGGGGACCCGACTCGCCCAGTGGAGCCAGCACGAGGAAGAATATCCGCACAGGTTCCTTGTCCACCGCATCGAAATCGATCGGAATGCGGCTAACGCCGACCACCAGCCGGATCTGCTTCACGGCATCGGTCTTGGCATGCGGAATCGCCACTCCATGGCCGATCCCCGTACTCCCGAGCGCTTCCCGTTTCCTGACGGCGTCGACGATGCCTTCCCGCTGCTGGGGAGACAGATGCTTCGCATCAATCAACACGTCTATCAGTTCATCGATCACCGACACTTTGTCAGTAGCGACAAGGGGGACCTTGATCAATTGCCTATCAAGAATATCTACAAGATTCATACACTTCCTCCACTATTCGAAGCGATGCAACGAAACAGGTTCAGCCTTGTTCGAAATTGTCCCAGATGGCGTCATCGTCTCGGACGATCAACACGGGACACGGGACAGTCCGCAACATTCTGTCAGTCTCGCTCATCAGTTCGTCTCGGCGACTCCGAATTTCGGTCACCCCACCGACCACCAGCAGATCGACAAGATTGTCCTTGACATAGGTGCGCACTTCGGAATACACCGTCCCGGATAATTTGACCGGTTGTACGACAACGCCTTTCTGCGCTCCCAGATGCACGACATGCCTGAGATATCGCTCGGCATCGGCTTCCAGATCCGTGAGGTATTCCGACCGCTCCGCATCAACGAAAATCCGGGCCTTCACCAGTTCTCCGATGGCCCGGGTATTGACCACATACACGGCGGACAGCTTCGCTTCCGTCGACTTGGCCAGCGTGATGGCGTACATCGCGGCGGTCAAGGAACTCTCAGAACCGTCAAGATATACAAGAATGTCATGAAACGGCACATTCATTGCCTGTCTCTCCTCCCCTTGCCGCTTCAGCTATACGGCAAAGAATCGACTCCACCTTCCGCTCGCGGATGTAAACACCCTCGATTACCATTGTATCAGAAGGAAAACCGTTCGTCATCAAGAAACCGTGCCACGGCGCTCACGAGCCGTGCTCCTGCGGCGAGGGAACGGCAGGTTCCGAAGTCGCTGGCGGCACAACCGCGGAGGCGCGGTTTGACGCGCTTTTCGACGCAGCGGCGTCGGCGGCCTCTCTGCTGCGTTGAAGACGATCCTTGACCGTCTTGAGCAGGATGAAGCTTTCCCGTTCCGCTTCCTCGATCCTGCTCTCAGTGTATTTGAGCGTAGCCTCGGTATCGGGAATGACGATCTTCTCCAGCGCATTGACCTTGCGGATCGTCTTCTTGACCTCCTTGGCCAATCGCATGATGGAGACTTTCAGTTCCGCCATGCGCCCCATCAACTCCAACGCGTCCCGATACTTGGTCAATGCGACCTCGGCAAGCAGGCTCGTCCCCTCCGGGGAGAAGTACGGGCCATGCTCGCTGAATGTCGTACTGACTTTCGGTAGTCGCACGCCCATCACCCGACGTTCGCCGACCTCGATCGATGTCGTTATGTTGACGGCTCCCGACAGGTTGGCGACCTTCAGCCGGCCCATGTCCATGACAGCATCCTGCAAGGCCGACGAAGCTTCCGACAAAGCTTCCTCGACACGCCCCTGATAGTCGACGGCCTGGTCCACCAGCGTCAGAAGCTCGACGACAAGGATCGAACGTTTCTGGTCGAGCAACTCATGACCGAGCTTGGCGAACTTGAGATCGTCGGTGAGCTTGAGCAGATTGCTTCTTGTCGGCGCTATGCTGGTATCCATATCCCCTTACCCTTTGTCGTAGTGGGCCTCGATCTCTTCGTCGGTCAGCCGTTGCAGCTCCTCAGGCGGCAGATGCGAAAGCGCCGCCCATCCAAGATCGAGCGTCTGCTCGATGGACCGATCCTCTTCAAACGCCTGATTGACGAACTTCTTCTCGAAGAAATCTCCGAACTCCAGATACTGGTGATCGAGCGAAGTCAGCTCCTCTTCGCCGATAACGGAAGCCAGATTGCGGACATCCTTTACATGGCTGTACGAAGCGAACAGCTGGTTGGACAGATGGGGATGGTCGTCACGAGTCATCCCCTCGCCGATCCCGTCCTTCATCAATCGGGACAAAGAAGGCAGACATGCGATCGGAGGATAGATTCCACGGCCGTGCATGTCGCGTTCGAAAACTATCTGCCCTTCGGTGATGTACCCGGTCAAGTCGGGAATCGGATGGCCGATATCGTCGTTGGGCATCGTCAGAATCGGAAGCTGCGTGATGGATCCGGAACGTCCCATGATCTTCCCCGACCGTTCATACAACTCGGCGAGGTTCGAATACAGATACCCGGGATACCCTTTCCGGGAGGGAATTTCACCACGCAGTGTAGAAATTTCACGCAACGATTCGCAATAGTTCGTCATGTCAGTCATGATGACCAGCACCTGCTTGCCTTTGTCGAAGGCAAGGTGTTCCGCCAGAGTCAATGCCGTTCTCGGTGTGATCGTTCGTTCGATGGAGGGGTCGTCGGCCAGCGACAGGAACATGGCTACGTTGTCAAGGACCCCCGTCTGCTCGAAACTATCGATGAAATACCTCGCCACATCGTATTTGACCCCCATCGCGGCGAACACGATGGCGAAATCGCCGGCGCCGCCGCGAACCTTCGCCTGACGGACGATCTGAGCGGCAAGCTGGTTGTGAGGCAGACCGTTGCCACTGAAGATCGGCAGCTTCTGTCCTTGGATCAGCGTCGTCATGCAGTCGATGACCGATACTCCGGTCTGGATGAAATCACGGGGATACTCCCGGGCGGTGGGATTGACCGGAGAACCGTTCACGTCACGCTCAGCATCGGCATGCGGCATCGCGGCTCCGTCGCGGCTCTGTCCGAGGCCGTTCATCACCCGTCCGAGCATCTGCTCGCTGACGCCGAGCGTCAGCGGTTCACCCATGAAATGCATCGCCGTCCCCGGTAGCGTGAGGCCGCTGGTCCCCTCGAACACCTGGACCACGACCACCTCGTCGCTGGTATCGAGTACCTGTCCGGAGCGGTGTCCGCCATCGGGGGCGATCACCTCGACCAACTCTCCGTAGCCGACAGGATGCGTGTTGCGCATGTATACCAGCGGACCGTCGATCCTGCTTGCTCCACGGTATTCCCGTCCGGCAAGCAACCGGCGATCCGTCTGAGCCAGCAGCGTATTATTGTCCATCATACAGACCTCCCAGTTGGGACATCGAGCGTTCAAGCTGCAGCTCCAGCTTGTCAAGTGCATCAAGATCATCGTTGGGCACGGTGAATCGCATCTTCGTGATATCCTGCACAACCTTCAGCCGGGTGATCTTCGCCATCGGGACACCTTTCGAAATCGCCGCGCTGCCCAGATCCCAATAGCGGAGTATGATCTGCAGCATCCTGATCTGTTTTCCGATCGAGCAGTACCGGTCGATTTCATCGAACGCATTCTGCTGAAGAAACGCCGTCTTGAACAAGTTGCACACCGCAAGAATGAAGTTCTGACTATCGGGCAGGGCGTCAGGACCCACCAGCTTCACGATCTGCTGGAGACGCACTTCCTTCTGCAGCAGCTCCATGATCGACTGTCGCTCCTCTACCCATTTTCCCCCGCTGTGGTCGTTCCACCATGGGGCGACCTCGCCGACATATTCGCTGTAGGAATCGAGCCAGCTGATCGCTGGATAATGCCGCGCGCTCGCCAACGCCCGATCCAGCCCCCAGAAGCATCGGACGAACCGTTTCGTATGCTGGGTGACGGGCTCGGAGAAGTCGCCTCCCGGAGGGGAGACTGCGCCAATGACAGATACGGAGCCTTCGGAACCTCCGAGCGTCTTCATGAACCCCGCCCGTTCATAGAACTCGGCGATGCGGGTGGGCAGATATGCCGGGAACCCCTCTTCCGCAGGCATCTCCTCCATGCGTCCGCTCAGTTCGCGGAGCGCCTCCGCCCAACGGCTGGTGGAATCGGCCATGATCGCCACATGGAACCCTTGGTCACGATAATATTCGGCCATCGTGATGCCGGTATAGATGCTCGCTTCGCGGGCGGAGACCGGCATGTTGGAGGTGTTGGCGATCAAAATCGTCCGCTCCATCAAGGATCGTCCGGTACGAGGGTCGACAAGATTCGGAAATTCCCGCAGGACATCGGTCATTTCGTTTCCGCGCTCCCCGCAACCGATATAGACGATGATGTCCGCATCGCACCATCTTGCGATGGAATGCTGCGTCATAGTCTTGCCGGTACCGAAGCCGCCGGGAATCGCCACGGTTCCGCCTTTCGCCAACGGAAACAGCATGTCGATGACCCGCTGTCCGGTAATCAGAGGCTGGACCAGAGGCTTGCGTTCCGCCACCGGCCGAGGGACCCTGATCGGCCAACGCTGCATCATGCCGACCTTTTCCGTCGAACCGTCGGAGAGCGCAAGCACGGCGACGACATCCTCCACCGTATAGGTTCCGGCGGGCACGATGGAAACGACTTTCGCCTCGACATCCCCATGACCGGTAAAGACTGGTGGAACCATGATCTTGTGGATAATGTTGTCGTTCTCCGCCACGGTGCCGAGCGTCGAACCGACTGATACGGTATCGCCTTCCGTTACACAGGGTTCGAACACCCACGTGCGCTTCCGATCCAATGCAGGACTATTCTGTCCCCTATTGATGAAAACGCCTCCCAGTTTCTGCAAGGTCTCCAAAGGCCGCTGGATTCCGTCATAGATCGTCCCGATCAGGCCCGGCCCGAGCTCGACCGACAGCGGCATCCCACTTCCGTAGACATTGTCGCCGGGAGCGATGCCAGTGGCATCTTCGTACACCTGGAGAATCGCCTCGTCACCGGCAAGTTTCACGAGCTCGCCTATCAATCTCTGTTCACCGATGCGGACCATCTCCATCATCATCGCGTCGGTGATTCCCTTCACGGTGATGACGGGACCGTTCACTCGCTTGACCTGTCCGACTATTCTGTCTTGCATGTCCCTTCTTCCACCAGTTGTTTGATATCTCGGTCGAACCGACGGAGCCGGACATCGACCAGATTATTGTATGACACCTTTCCATCAGGAGAGGAGACCACTACGCCGACCCCCTGGGAAGGCCGGGTGTCCAAGGACAGGGAAACATCGGCACCAGTCAGTTCCTTGACCTTTCGCCGGGCGTCGAGCAACATGGCTTCGGTGACAGGCACCTTCGGTGACGAGCTCACTTTCGCCTGAGGGAGGTCGAGGCCGATCGCGGCCTCGGCGATCCAGTCGACCAGGACCGACGAGAATTCCTTCGTACCGTACAAGGTCTGCAACCGTGTCTTCACCCGATCAAGGATGACATCGTAGCAGACATCCATACGGTGCAAGGACGCCTTCCTGGCTGTATTGCGTTTGGCGGATTCCCCTTTCAGGCGCACTTGCTCCAAGCGGATCGCATTCGCTTTCCGTTCGATCTCACGCTCCCGCTCCGCCCGCGCTTTCGCTGCATCGATCCTCGCCTGGGCTTCTTTCTCCGCGTCGGCGATAATCTGCGAAGCCTTTTGCTCTGCCTCGGCAATGATTCCGTCGAGCAGCCTGCTGTCCTGTCCTTCAACGGTCGTCATAACGATACTCCTATGGCATCATTTACCAGCGCTCGAAGATCCCTGCCCTTGCCGGTTCCCCTTGGCGAAGGAATCTCCACCACCAACGGGAAGGACTCGGAGAACAGATACCGGTCCACAGTCTGCCGGATCAGATCGGCGACCTCATCCGTAATGACAATGATGCCGGTTTTGTTGCTCTCAAGAGCCTTGTTCCACGCCGCGTTGGCTTCTTCGGCATTTGAGGCGCTCAGCCCGGATACCCCGACAAGGTTGAATCCCAGCACGGTATCTTCGTCGCCGATGACAAAATACTCCATCAAGCCTTCCCCAGAATCATCAGCGCCGTAATGAATCCGAACACGACGAGACCTTCGGCCAGAGCGATGAAAATCAGAGCCTGGCTAGCGATCTCGGGCTTCTCGCTGATCGCGCCCATCGCCGCGGAGCCGACATTGCTGATCGCGATGCCAGCCGAAAGAGCGCCGATGCTGAATGCGATCGCCGCAGACAGGCACACCCACATCAACTGGCTGTTCCCTCCAGCTTCCGTCGTTGCGGACGCATCGGCGGCGAACAACGGCGGCGTGAACAGGACCCCCGAGGCGAGCATCAATAACACCGTGATCACCAACGAAAGTGCCACTTTCCTTCTGAATGCGTATGTGGTCATTCTACAACCCTCCATGCTTCTATCATTTTCCGGAGTCGGATCTCAGCCCTACAGGTTCGTAGGCGATACCTCGACCGGTAAAATACTTCGTAAAGAATTCGTAATAGTTCAATCGCAAGGATTGAATCCCCGCCGAAAGTCCTTCCAACGCTATGACAAGCGCATTGCCGACAATCAGAATCAGCACGCTGAACACGCCGCTGGTCAAAGCCGCCATGTCGGCGAATGCCACCATCAGACTGACATGGGCGATCCCCAACCCGGCTACTCGCATGAACGAAAGGGTGTTCGCCAAAAAACCGCTGAAGATCTCCAGCAGATCGACGAGCCACTCCATCACGCTGTCCATGACAACAGTTCCGATCGACTTCGCGTCGCTTCCCCGCTTCCGCTCAAGGTAATAGCCGAGAAATCCCTTGCCCAACAGCAATACGACGGGTATCTCGACCGCCCATTTGAGGAACGGACTGGACGGCAGGCTCTTGTACCCGCTCGCCACGAAAGCGAACCCTGCCCAGACGCCTACGCCGAACAACCAGCCGCCTACGATGCCGTTCTTATCCAGGAACAGGGTGAACCACTGCCGTTTCCGAAACAAATTGATCCAATTGAGGACCAAGCCAAGACCGATGACAGCTATGCCGAACTTGATGGTGATCCCCAGAATGTCATACACGCTCCTGATCGATCCTGAAGAGCCTCCTTCCACCACTTCATGGTAGTTGAACCACAAGGCAGGGAACCACGGATGCCCGAAATACGAACCGAACAGCATACCTCCTATGATCGACGCACAACCGAGATAGATCAACAGATTGCAGAGGTTCGCCGTCAGCATCCCCTCCTTGCGAAGTGGGTTCTTCTTATACAAAAGCGTCCCGAATACGCCGATCAGCAACAGGACGAAGCCTTGTCCTGCATCAGCGAACATCAGCGCGAACATGCACAGGTATGCGACGGCCACGAACGGCGTCGGGTTGATCGTCCCGTATTCCGGAGTACTGTAATTGTCGACCATTTTCTGGAACGGCCTGAGCAGGCGCGGCGAAGAAACAGCCACGGGAACCTGCTCCCTCGGCATGCTCCCGGCATCGGTCCATTCAATGACGCATTGTCCGCCGGAGGCCGACCTGATCGCCTCCTCGACCTCATCGGCAAGATCGGAGGGGACCCATCCGGAGAAGAGGGTCGTGTTCTTTGTATATGAGAAATATGACTGGATCTGGTCGCACAGCTCATGCAGCCGCAGGTTGCACCAGATGCCGATCAGCTCGCTCCGCTTCTTCGATATCATGTCGACGACCTGGTGCTGCAGGGCGTCTCGCTCTTCGGTGACCGCTCCACGATCCGACTCAAGGCGTGATGTCGCACGACTGAGGCCAGCTTTCTGCGCTTCGGCGTCGGAGCTTTCCGTCCATCCGAATTTGTCGAGCAGCGGGTTCACTTTCGCAACATCCCTGCGAAGCGCAAGCACTACCGTCGGATCCTTGCCGGTCCCTTCCAGCACGATACCGCCGATGGGCAGCAGACGGTCCTGGACATCTTTCGGCTCCCCATGGTTGAACGTGCCCACGCGCAAGTCGATGTATTGGAGTTTGCCTTCCTTGATGTACCGCTCCATCTCTTCGATCCCAAGCAGCTTCTGGTTAGAATCCTTCTGGCGATCCTTCAGCTGCTGCAAAGTAGCGGACAGGCTGTCGAGCAGCTTCCGATATCCGTCCATATCCAGCGGGGCAAGCTGGCTGACATCCAGGGATTCCACGGCGGGAAGCACCGTATCGCCTTGCCGGAGCACTGCCTCGACACGATGTCTCATGTCTTCCATCGACGCCCTGCCGATCGACGACGAACGCGTCGTCAGCTTCGCCATCTGCTCCGGGGGAAGCTGGTCGATCTTGACGAAATCAAGCGCCCCAAGCTCAAGCAGCGACTTGACGACAGCGTCAGTACTTCCCTCCAGCACTACCGCCGTAAGCAATTTCATTGGCCTGGTGAACAGGTTCATACCATAACCTCCCTGATACGCTCCTCGCTCCAGCCGTAATATTTTCCGCTGATCGCGGCACGGATCATCTGATCCATACGCTTATACAGAAAAAAATACGCAAGGACGACTCCCAAGGTGAACGGGTAGCCGGAAAGTATCTTCAGATACTGTTTCTTCCGCATCTTGCCCAGATACTGCTCGATGCGCAGCGTCTGTGCGGCGATGATTTCATTCTTCCGTTCCAACACCTTCGCATCCGTGCTGTCGGAAAGCGTATTCTGCTGAACCGCGATTTCATCGGTCGCCTTCGCAAGATCCGCATACCGGCGCTTCAGGAGCAACGAAGGATTGCGCTCCGGAGGTTCCATGGAGAGGAACGACTCGATATCCTTGCTTCCGTAGATAGTTCCCCCGGGGATCAACAACTGCCGCAAACGTTCGGAAGAAAGCCTGTGATACCAACCGAAGCGGACGAGCATCAGCACGTTCTTCAAGTCGATGTCTATGCCATAGACCTTTTCGACCGCGGCGCGATCCCTTCGGGACAGGCTCTTCGCCTGTCGCTGCAGGTGTTCGTACCACAGCTTGTCCAACGAAGTCTCCATCTCGAACAGACCGTCCTCGACGATACTGTCGAATGTATAGCGCTCGAGAACCGGCAGATACGGGGTTCCCGAGACAGCTTTGAGCACTTCATCCCATTGCACAGCGTTCAGGATCATCGCCCAGTCGATCGCGTGCACGATACGCTCTCGGAAAATATAGGCACCGCGGTAGCTGATGCTATGATGCCGGACGATATTGCTGTACCACAACCGTATCGCGTTCTTCAGATTATCGATTTCGATCTTTTCGAGGAGCACCCGGACGAACTCCGCAGGCTTGCCGTCCAGATAGCCGGCGACTTCCTCATACATGGCGATCTCGCCCTGCAGGAGAACCAGCTCCAAGGCCTGGATATCACCCGTGCGGTCATACGCTTCGGCTACCGGAGCGTACTGGGTGTCGCGCAATACTTGTACGGCTTCAACAAGGGAACCGGACCGAATCATGTCATTGACGACATGATCGTCCATCATCCGTCCGATTCGGGCACGCAGCTTGGCATTGATGAAGCCGTACCGGGAAGCGGCGCTCTTCATTTCGAGACGCCCTCCTGGCTCTGGAATACCGTGGCACAGATTCTCCGAACGATTTTCTCTGCGATTGCATCTGCATCGACGTCGGAAAGCGCCGATTCCTTGCTGGAATCCTCATCAAGCTGCTCTTCATAGGTCTGGAGGGACTGGGAAATCTTGGCTTCGGCATCGGCAAGCGCCTGCTTGCCCTGCGCTTGTTCGTCATCGATCGCCTTACGGACGATTTCGGAAGCCTTCTCATCCGCGGCGGAAAGTTTTTCGTCGGCGATTTTCCGAGCATCCGAAACAATGGAATCAGCCCGATCCTCCACCGTCAATATATCGTTGATGACCTTGCTCTGCATATACGCCCCCAACTGTGACAACGCACTCCGAACAAAGGCAGAATCGTCTCTTTTCAGGAGCCGTATCCAGTATCGATAGCCCAATACTGAACCTTTATTCAATGCATGTCAACATCTTCACGAATTCAAGATGTTAACACCATATAATTCTTATTCAGGAAAAGAAAAGATAGGAGGATTCCATATAACATTCGAGAAAAAGCCAAGTAGCGGGATCATAGCGAAGTCCGGCTTCTGCGGCTCTCCAGGCCACCGCCCGAGCAGGCAGACGTTCTTGCGGAACTGAAATCGGGGGCAAAACGGAGCGCCGGCCTCGATCCGAAAGCTATCACTCAGTCTCTTCCGAAAGGTCAGTCGCGGCACCGTCGAAGAACGGATCGCTATCGAACGTCGGGAAAATGGAATCCCAGAACGACTGCTCGTTCATACGGCGATCGATCGTCAGCTGGACGACCGTGTTATATTCACTGGCGAGCAGCGTGCCGAACACGTCGGTATCGCCGTGCTCCGCCGCAGCGCCGTCGGCATCAAGCACAGTATAATCGACGACCAACGCAGGATCTCCCTCATAATAGTCGCCAAGGACGAGAACGGTTTCATCGGCTTTGTCCCGTGCACTGAAAACGGGAACGTCGAATCGCACCGCATACCATGAATCCTGCACCTGCAGGTCGAAAAGATACTGGCCAGGCTGCATGTCGGAGATAATGAACCTCCCTTCCTGGTCGGTAAAGAGATAGTATTCGTCGACAGGCGTCAGCACCGGCATGCCCTGTTCATCCAGCTCGAACTTGTACACCGGCGACGAGTACTGGTCGTACGGTTGTCCGTCCGCAGTGAACAAGCGTCCGCTGACCGTATACGAAGGTTGCATGCTGATCTTCGCGACGAAGCCCTGCCGGGAACGCGGCGTCATCTCGTAGACGAACGTATCTCCGCTTCCGAACAAGGATCCGCTCGAACCGAATACGATCACGTTGTTCCTGGTATAGCTGGAAATGTTGTTGTATACAGCGGCGCCGAAGACCGTGGGAAGTACCGATGGGGAGGAATCCATCGATCTTCCTACTGATATGGAGCCTCCTTTGAGCGAGCCGGTCGGCTTGATCAGGAGGAAGTTGTCGGAAATATTGCGGGACATCCCGAACACTCCGTCGGCAAAAATGAAGCTCGTGTTCAAGGAAAGGTACGTTACCGCCCTCTGGTAGGAATCCGAGAACTGCTGACGCAACGTCATCGAATACAGATCGCCGATATGTGACCATCCCAGCGAAAGCGTATGCCTGATCGGATTGGAGAAATCGATTCCGCTGAGGTTCAACTGCAAGGTGTCACGGCGGTCGACGCCCGGACGCCAGGAGAAATTGATCGAATTCCCGGTTCTGAAATCCGTTGAAACAGACAGGGCCGCCGCCGAACCGAACGAATAACTGAAACTCAAGCTTCCCTTTACGACTGGCTTATCCGGTTTCTCGCCGGTTGCAGTTGCGACAATGGACGCCGACAGAGACATACCTTGCGCAGGACTCATCCCAAGGGATGTGACGATCGACCAATCGGGAGAGAATGTATCGACAGCCAGCGACACGTTGCTACCGACGGAAATCCGCAGGAAACTGCCGATGCGACCGGAAAACGACAACGCCCCTGTCAGCAGTCCGACCGATGCGATCTGCGTTTCGCTCGGTGTGACCGAATACGTACCGTTGGTATATCCGATACTTGCATCGATCGAATTGAACCACGAATTGGACGCCGAGTATCTATGGCTGAGCTTTCCGCTGTAACCGACACCCAAAGGACTCAAACTCAACGCGGTAGCGCCCTGGACGGTGCCGAATGTCGTCGCGAGCACGCCGGAAAAATTGGAGAGGAAGAGCCCCGGAGTGACCGAGAACGTCGTGGAGAGCGTGAAGATATCGGTGATTCCCGTCTGCTGCCAATACTGGGCTGAGAACTGCTTCGGTCGATAGTCAAGTTCCTTGCCGCCGATCCATGGCAAGGAGATGCCGATACCGCTGCCGGCGGTCACTTCTTCCCTTGGCAGGGAGAAACTCATCCCCCACAACGATTCATTGCGTGCAAGCAGGCGGGAATCGTAGCCCATGTCAACATGGATCGTATAGGATTCTCCGTCCATCGGATTGACAGGGGTAATTATGACATCGATCGAATTGGCGCCTTGACTGAAGAGGAAATCCTTCAGGCGGTACGTTCCCGCAGCCAGTTCCCGCTTGAACACCGACCGCTCGTTCATGATCACTTCCACGCTCGACCGCACGGGAAGCGTGATGGTCCGCTCATACTGGTTGCTTTTCGCCGATCCGGTGCCGTATGAATAATTTTTCTCGAACGCGAGCCCGACATACGTCCCGCTGTAGCTACCGATTCCGCTTCCGATGTTTCCGAAGGACATTCTGATGTTCTTGTCAGCGAAATCATAGAATCCCCGCCAGGAACCGAACGTGAAATATGGATCGTTCTGCGAAAGCTGATAGGAGAAATCCAGCCCTACCCCGAAGATCGAAAGGTTGTTCGCCACCGATAGCGAGAACAACTGGGAAGTCGACAGCTCTCCCTCTGTGAAATCGAGCGCTGAATACAGGGAAAGATGCGATATCCACGAAAACTTCGCGGGAGCGAGCACCTGGGAGCCGCTGAGCGAATATCTGTCGCGGCGGGAAATGTAGCTCGTGCTGACAGAAATGTTCTTGACAGGCATCATATCGATGCCGAAAGTAAGCCCCACGGTGAACATCGCCGGATCATAATCGACGCCGATCCCGAGATTCCTCAGCGTATCGAGAGGAATGTACTGTTCCCCGGCACTGAAAATCATCCGGTATGCATCGTCGGTAATGAGGGTGTCCAGCATCAGGCTCAACTCGGAACTGTTGAGGGCTTGCTGATCCGCTTCCAGCTGAACTTCGATGTCACCCGAATACTCGTCGTTGATATACAGTCCCATGTAGTACCATCCGTCATCGTACACCATGGCGTCTTCGCCGGAAACGAAGAAATCAGCGAACGGATCGTCGCTCGACGAAGGAGCGGGTTCTGAATCGACGAAGAACGTATACCAGTCGTCCAGCGTGAAGACGCTCGGCTCGAAAATGAACGGCATGTCGGGGACTTTCGGAACGGAAACCTGCTCCTGAGGCGGGAATTCGGGAGAAACGGTAGATTCCGGATCCACGGGGGAAGACGCGGCGGCCAAAGGTTCCAAAGCGGCCAGGGGCAGGATCGCAGGCGGGCCGGAATATGTCGGGGCGAAAGGCCTGACGGGTGGATGCAAGACGGCTGGGGTTTCCTCCGGGGGAAGTTCCGAAGCGGCGGCAGGCGATACAGAGGATGCGATATCGGGAAGCGGCTCGGCGACAGGTTCCCCTCCTGAGGTGAGAGGAATTGTTTCTGCTATAGGAGTAGGTTTCTCGTCGACAGCTTCGTGGACCACCGATGCAGAACGGCCCGCGCACGTCTTCATGAACGCAACAAGAAAAACAGCGACTAAAAATAAGAGGAACAACAGTACTATGGTATGCCCACGTCTGTTCTGCATCACGACTCCCTTTTCATCAACGTAAAAACCTTAGGATGTCAATATCACATGCGGGATGCCGACAGATTCCAAAACACTGCCGACAGCCCGCAGTTCGCGAAGCATCTACTAAGGGAGCTGAACGACTATTTGCTATAGGTCATCGAAGCCTTGTAACCGACGCCTTCTCCAACGGCAAGAGCGTCCGGCCAAGGGATATTCTTTGTCACGACACGCTTCGCCAGAATATTCATCCCGTCGATACCGGGAAGCGCTTCATTTCCTTTCAACGTAACGGCATTTCCGGCACTGTCGGAAACTTCGAGAGACGCATCCAGCAACAACTGGTGGACGTTTCCGGTATTGGAGATCGTGACCGCCATGTAACGAGTCCCGTCTTCAGCCACCACAGGAGCGACACGATGGACGCCCGCTCTCGCGATCGGCTTGGAAGGATTCACATATAGGCTCGTCGAATATACATACATGAAGTTGAACATCCCCTTGTTCTGCGCGTTCTTGCCCTGGGAATATTCAATCTGTGTGGCACGCAGACGGAAAGAAAGCTCATTGGTCACGGTTCTCGGTCCGCGGTACTGGACCCGGACGATCTGCGTGCTCTGTGGCTTGACGATCACTTTCGCAGGAACGATCGAGAAATAGGCCGATGCGTCGGAGTTGAGTTCATTTCCGAACTCATCCTGATCGCGGGTCTCGACGCTGATCTCGATCGCGATGCTATCATCGGAATCATTGACGATCGTATACGTCTTCGTACTTTCCGCACCACTGGGGGCAAATGTCTGCTCCAGCGGAGAGAACTGAAACGCAGCGAGATTGCAAACGCAGATGATACCAACCATTAGTAAAGCAGCTAACCGTTTTGTCGCATTCATGTGACATATCATAACACCATTGCAATTATGTTGCATAGTCTTTTCTCTCATTTTCTCAAAAATATTGTAGATAGTGTACGCCATCATACCGTTTCTTTCAAGTCCTCGCCTTCATCGCTTTGATTTTCTTGATTGAAATTTATGGAAGATGGATCGGATCAGGCCTCGGAATTCCTGTATTTCACTAAAATTAACGGGCTATTCGTCTTTTTTTTCTTTTTGCCGACTCCGAAGGGAATCCGCATATTCCACCGAACGCAACGACACGGCCTCGGTACTGGGACATGCCGAAATATTCCGGTAAAACCGATCAAAAAACGGTTTTACGCCCGTGGAATCATACGACAAGGGATACATGGAACTCGTCTCTCAGAGAAGAAAGTTATGACAGAAGATTACAGACGGACTCGATTTCTTTGAGCGAAAAAAGCTTCTGATGCAACGCAAGGCGATGCATCAGCGACCGCTTTTGTCGAATTTTTCCAAAGTATCGCGGAATTCGCCTTTCATCAGAATCGACAGCCGATCGACGATCTTCGACGGATTTTCCTGCATGCCGCAGCGTATCCATTCCAGTACGAGACCGGTGAAAGCGAACTTGTAAAAATTCGCCACGAACTGCTTGTCCGCTTCGGATACATCCAGATCGACGGAAGACGCGACCACTCTGGCATATAGCAAACGATACATTTCCCGGTAGACATACCGTTCGAGATGCTCCCTGGCGATGCTATGGTACGCATTGATGATGAACTGCTGGTTCGCTTCCATATATGAAAACAAGTTCCGAGCGTTCTGCTCCCAGTCATCCGGGCGGACTTCAGGCATCACGGCCTTGCCTTCGGTCGTGAAAACCCAGTCAAGCAAATCATACACGTCCTTGAAGTGATAGTAGAACGTCTGCCTATTGACACCGCATTCTTCGACGAGTTCCTTAACTGTGATCTTCTCCAGGGTTTTTTCCGCAAGCAACTTCTTCAGCGAAGCCGCAAGCGCGTGTTTCGTCATTTGAGACATGCAAACAAACTCCTCGTGTCATTGATAGTACACTTGAAAACTAGTACATTTTCCATCAATCGACTATGGGAAACATGCAATAATCTCATCCGATGCTGTGCCGAGGACCCACTTTCTCCGCATTTCTGACAGCGGCGATGAATTCGGCCATCTTGGAAAAATCCTTGACTCCGCCGGATTCCACGGAAGAACTGACATCTACGGCGAATGGCCGGAGTCTTGCGACAGCCTCCCCTACGTTCGCGCTATCAAGACCACCGGCTAGGAAAAACGGCCTTCGCACAGTCGAGACGGCATCCCAGGGAAACGTGTGTCCGGAACCGGCTACAGCACCATCTATCAGAATATAATCCGCTGGACAGGAGCTCGCTCGATCCAAATCGAAGAATCGGAACGCCTTGATGACCGGTCTACCGACAGAACACAATTCCGAGACATATGCATCGGGTTCGTCGCCATGGAGCTGCGCCATGTCGATCAGACCGTCGGCGAGCAGGCCGGAGACGAAATCGAGCGATTCGTCCACGAACACCCCCACTTTCACGATGCCATCGTCCAACTCTTGGACAAGCCCCGTCAGATGCCTTGCATCGATGCTCCTGGGGCTCGAGGGCACGTCGATGACGAAACCGACATATTCCGGTCCCAACTCATTGACGAACAGGATGTCTTCATGTCGTCGCAAGCCGCAAATCTTGATGCCCGTCAAGACTTCCTCCTCTTTTCAGTTCCCTGATCAGCGCCGCTTTGTCGGAGGATCTGACAAGGGCCTCTCCGACAAGCACGGCGTCAACTCCGATGGAGCGTAGCCTCGCACAGTCCTTTCCTGAGGATATCCCGCTTTCTGAAACCAGGATCGTATCACCGGGAACCAAGTCCCGGAGCCGAGCTGTCCGTTCCATGTCGACCTCGAACGTCCCGAGATTCCTGTTGTTGACGCCGATGATCCTTGCTCCAGCGGAAACAGCGCGGTCCACTTCCGTTGAGTCGCGACATTCGACAAGCGCAGACAGGCCGAGAGAGTCGGCGACTTCCATATATGTAGTCAGCGTCTTGTCGTCCAACAGCGATACAATGAGCAAGATCGCACTTGCCCCGAACAACTTCGCTTCATAGATCATGTATTCGTCGATGAAAAAATCCTTTCGAAGGACAGGAACGTCCACTGCAGCTGCGACTTGCAAGAGATATCTGTCGTCGCCAAGGAAATAGAATGGCTCCGTCAGACACGAAACAGCGTCGCAAGACGCCTGCATATATTCACGAGCGATCGAAAGATACGGGAAATCGGAGCATATGACTCCTTTCGACGGGGAGGCCTTCTTGAGTTCTGCGATCACGGACATCCCGTCCTTTCGCATCGCCGCCTCGAAGGGGTAGGCATCGGATACAGGCACACCCTCCGCCAATTCCCTGATACGTTCAAGCGGTACCGCCGCCCGTCGCTTTGCGATCCTGTCGCGGGTCCTGTCCGCAATTTGCGCAAGGATGTTCATCGCTTGCTCTCCTCGATGAATTCGTTCAATTTCGCAAGCGCCAGTCCGGAATCGATCTGGCGTTCCGCCAGACGGACTCCGGCTTCGACGCTCTCCGCCTTGCGTGCGATATACAGCGCCGCTCCCGCATTGAGACAGACTGCGCCTCGTCGCGGACCCTGATCCGTGCCATCGAGAATATCCAGCGTGATCCGTGCGTTTTCCTGCGGCGTTCCGCCGACAAGCACCGACTTGTCGCATCGGACATAGCCGAACAGCTCCGGCGTCATATCATAGGTCTGGAACCAACCGTCCTTGATTTCGCAGATATGCGTCGCATCCGACATGGATATCTCATCCAGCCGATCTTTTCCAAACACGACCATCCCACGCTCGACCCCCAGCGCGCTCATGACCTGCGCAAGAGGCTCCACAAGCGTTTCGTCATAGACGCCCATCAACTCCATACGAGCTCCCGCAGGATTCGACAGAGGTCCAAGGATGTTGAATACGGTCCTGATTCCCAGTTCCCTACGCACAGGAGCTACATATTTCATCGCGATATGATAGTTCTGTGCGAACAGGAAGCAGATTCCGATACGTTGCAACATCTGCAGGCTTCGTTCCGGGGATACGGAGATATCGACGCCCAACGCCTCCAGGACATCGGCGCTTCCGCTCCGCGAAGACGCCGCCCGATTCCCATGCTTGGCGACCTTGACGCCAGCCGAAGCGATCACCAGCGCCGCCGTCGTGGAGATATTGAACGAATTGGCCCCATCCCCTCCCGTTCCGACGATTTCCAGAACAGGTAGGTCATGCAGCAGCTTGACGCAATGGTTGCGCATCGCGGCTGCGGAAGCGGTAATTTCATCGACTGTCTCCCCTTTCATGGCGAGGGCCGTCAGGTATCCTGCCGTCTGAATCTGGCTCGTCTTACCGTCCATGATCTCATCCATGACCGCCTGAGCTTCATCGAATGTCAGGTTTTCCCGTTTCGAAAGCTTTTTGATAGCATCCCGTATCATTGTCATACCTCCATACCGATGGATGATAGATAGTTCCTCACGATCGCATATCCTACATCAGTCATGATGGATTCCGGATGGAACTGCACTCCGCACACCGGATACCGCTCATGCTCCAATGCCATGACCTCGCCGTCACGGGTCCTCGCCGTCACGACCAGTCCAGTACCGATCAGCCTGTCTTCCGAGGCGACCAACGAGTGGTACCTGGCGGCACGCAACGTTTCGCCGAGTCCATGGAACAATCGGGAATCATCATCACAGAGAATCTCGCTGGTCTTTCCATGCATCAGCGTGCGAGCATACGTCACTACGCCTCCAAAAGCGACAGCTATCGCCTGATGTCCCAGGCAGACGCCGAATATCGGACATCTTGATGCGAAGGCCGTAATGACCGGGATGCAGATACCGGCATCCTCAGGCCGACCGGGCCCTGGAGAAAGGAAAATCGCTGCAGGGGCCAACTCTTCGATAGTTTCGATGGATATTTCGTCATTCCGAACTACTGCGACAGGAACTCCGAACTGCCCGAGCAACTGGTAGAGATTATAGGAAAAGCTATCATAATTATCGATCAACAAGATCATCGAATCCCTCCCGTGCCAGCGATATGGCATCCACAACCGCTTTCGCCTTATTCAGGCATTCCTGGTACTCGTTCTCTTCGACGCTATCCGCGACGATCCCTGCGCCAGACTGGACGCAGAGCGTACCGTTCTTCAGATATGCCAGCCGGATCGAGATACATGTATCCGCATTCCCGCAAACATCGAGATAACCGATCGCGCCTCCATAGATTCCTCGTCGCGTTCCTTCCAGTTCCGAAATGATTTCGCACGCTCGAATTTTCGGAGCTCCGGAGAGCGTCCCCGCGGGAAGGATCGATTCGACGGCATCCAGAGAATCCTTGTCGTCCCTGATCACCGATGAAACCGTCGATGCGATATGCATCACGTGGGAGAATCGTTCGACGCAGAGGTACTTCTCCACCTGGACGGTTCCGATCTTGGAAATCCTTCCAAGATCATTCCGTCCCAGATCGACAAGCATATTGTGTTCCGCGAGTTCCTTCTCGTCGCGCAACAGTTCCTCCTCCAGCGCACGATCCTCCGCTTCATCCGTCCCACGCCTCCTCGTTCCCGCAAGCGGATAGGTATGGAGCTTGCCGTCCTCCAGCTTGAGCAATGTTTCGGGGGATGCTCCGGCGATCTCCACATCATCGCTGGAGAAATAGAACATGTATGGCGACGGGTTGGTCGTTCTCAGCACACGATAGACATCCAGCAGGCTCCCATGAGCCTTCGCTTTCATCGGATTCGATAGGACTACTTGGAAGATATCCCCCTCGCGGATGTATTCCTTCGCCTTGCCCACCATGGCATGGAAGCGATCACATGGGAACATCGGTTGCAAATCTTCCTCGAGCTGCAATCGGGGGAATTCCAACCCGGCTTTTTGCGACAGCAGCCGCTCGATCGAGTCGAACCGTTTTTCCGCATCACGATACGACTGTTCCATGGAATCAGTCTCGACGCTCCCGACGAGTACGATTTTCTGACGATAGGAATCGAACGCCACCACTGTGTCGAACAACATCAGATCGACATCCTTGAAATCATCGGCAGCATCGAGCTCTGTCAGACAGGAAAGCCTCGGTTCCGGATACTTAAGATATTCAAAGGCAAAATATCCGACGAATCCTCCACAAAACGGGGGGAACCCTTTGAGTCGTGGGGCGCGGTTTTCCGCCAAGATTCGCCTGATTTCCTCATTCGGACTATCGACCTGCTTCGTTTCTTCAACCACACTGTCTTCGCTCTCCCGTCTACGAATCCTCAACGTCCCATCCGAGCAACTGAGTTCCAGCGATGGAGAAAATCCAAGGAATGACCATCTTGACCAACTCCTGTTCTGTTCGACGCTTTCAAACAGAAACACATGGGAACTGACGCTCTTGAGCTTCCGCAGGACCTCGATCGTCGTAAAACGATCGGCGAAAAATTCCCGCTTGACAGGAATCCGCCGAAATTCATCTGTGCCGGCGATATGCTTCGCCTCTGCAAGGGATGGATACATGCAGCCCTCCTTGATGTTCTTATGTATAGTAACAGAGCGCATGGCAAAAGGTCAATTACTATTGATAGAAACACAAACATTTCTCAAGGGGGAGAAGCCTTCTCGTTCTCCAGCGATCATCCGCCGACAGACTACGCCGTGCCGCAGGAGAGTATCGGGAAAAATCATACGCATGATCTTTTCGCTATTCCATGGCTTTTCAAAGGCCTGGTCCGTCGGTTTTGTTGACATGTTCTTGGAACTGTGGTATGTTCCTTGCTTGTCAGCCTATGGACGGCGGACGATACATCCGGGCAGTAGCGCAGGGGTTTAGCGTACAAGTCTGGGGGACTTGGGGTCGCCGGTTCAAATCCGGCCTGCCCGATACGGTTGTTGAGGCTGTTTCGAACAGATTCGTCGAAACAGCTTTTTTATATGTACATTGCCTGTATGCTCGGGAACTTGGCGTCAGCGGTCTTCCCACCGATCGAACCGCCCCAACGCGACATCGGCACTCAGAACGCATTCGGTGACGAGATAGTCTCCTTTTGCGCAACTGTTGCCGGCGAGCATATCCGGGACGAAGACGACATCCAAGTGCCCGAAAGCCGTGGCGATCGTGGCGACGACCATCGAAGCATCCTCATGGCCGGATATGCCGTGCGATCGTTCTTCGACCGCCAGGACCGGCCCGCACAGCAACAGCAGATCATCCCGGCCGGCACGCTCCCGATCGGCATCCGAGGCCTCGGGATTATTCTTTATGATGAAATTGTACGGAAGCGGCTGACCATCGGAAATGATCACAGGAGTTCCGCCGCCAGCGGCGCGGGCAGCTTCGGTCATGGCCCCTTCGTAGTCCGCCCTGCTCCGATACACTTCCAGCGCAGCAGGGAAGCCGGCGACCTGCAGTTCCAATCGTGTCGACTCATCGATCGCAGGCAGAACCCCTGCGTTCATGATGTTCGCGACAAATACCGCTGATTTTGCCTCATTGGTGCAAGCGAGCCGCATCGCAAGCGGATCGGAACCCGCATCGAGCAACAGGAACGGAGTCCCGTACCAGACACAGGGCCCTCCGACATGAGTATCGACACCCACGACACGGACGTCGCCCCCATCCTCGACCAGATGGAAGATGAATTCGACCCCACTGGGCAGCAACGCCGTTCGATACCGCCCCTCCCTGCAGATGCGATCGCGACCGGAGTCGAACAACGGCACCATGTACGAATCGAGCAACCGCCCCTTTTCAGCCATGAAATCAAGCCCGAGGTTATGTAGAAATACCGGCATAGCTTCTCCTGCTTTCCATAGTAGCACGGAACACGGCCGGAGAACTACAGCGGAATACTTATACAAAAAAAGGCCGAATCCAGGGAAGATATCCCGGAAACGGCCATCCATCCGTTCGATACTATCAATATCCGAACAGCGGAACTTTCACCACGAACGGCAGGTAGGTGACGATCAACAGAACGACCACCATGCAGAGGAACAACGGAATCATCTTCTTCGCCGTACTCTCCAGCTGCGTCTTGCCGACCGCGCAACCGACGAACAGCGCAGAACCCACCGGAGGGGTGCACAACCCGATCGCAAGGTTGAAGATCAGCATGATGCCGAAATGGATCGGAGACATCCCGATCTTCGTCACCACCGGCAACAGAATCGGCGTCATGATCATGATCAACGGAGCCATGTCCATAAAGCACCCCAGCACCAGCAGCAGCACGTTGATGATCATCAGCAGAACGAACGGATTGTCCGTCAGCCCGATCAGACCGCTGGTGATGTTCGCGGGAATGCGCAACGCAGTCATCATGTAGGCGAACGCCTTCGCCGTGGCGATCAGCGTCAGCACCACCGACAACGTCTTCAGGGAATTCTTGATGATCGTACCGAAATCCCTGATCCGCGCCGTACGGAACACGAAATATGTCAGGATGAACGTATAGAAGCACGCCACGGCGGAACTCTCCGTCGCGGTGAATACGCCCATGCCGGTCCCGACCATGATGATCACCAGCGTCATCATGGGCAGAATCGCGTTTCCGATGATCTTGACCGCTTTGCCAAGCTCGACATCGAACAGCGGATTCGAAATCTTCACCCACGTCGATGCGACGCTTCGGCAGGAGAATGCCTTGCTGTTTCGATCATGGCGAGAGAACTTCATCCATCTCACCGGATCGAGCGGAAACATCTTCGATCCCTTGGGGAAGTTGTATTTTTTGCCGAGGAAGAAGCACAGGATCATGAATCCGACGCCAAGCCCGATACCGGGGGCGAACCCCGCCACGAACAGCTTGCCGATCGAAATACCGCCTCCGGCGGCCAGTGCATAGATGACCATGTTGTGCGAAGGAGGGATCAGCACCCCCTGGCACGCCGTCGTCACCGTCAGTCCGACGGCGAACTCACGGTCATAGCCCTGTTTCTCCATCATCGGAATCACTACGGAACCAAGCGACGACACATCGGCTACCGCGGAACCGGAAATTCCGCCAAAGAACATGGAGTCCAGACAGTTCACGTACGCAAGACCACCACGGAACCGTCCTACGGCGAGATTCGCAAGATCCACGATCTTATCAGATATCTCCCCGGCAGCCATGATCTCACCCATCACGATGAAGAACGGGATGGCAAGCATCGTGAAATTGTTCACCCCGTCGAGCATCATCCTCACCATCGTCGTCGGATTCGTCCCGTGGATCAGCGCCGAACACACCGTCGCTATCAGCATCGAGAACGTCACGGGTATCTTGAACGCCATCAGCAGGAAGAACCCGCCGAGCAGCACGATCGTCGCAAGTGTCGATGTAGCCATATCAGTTCTTCCCTCCCTCGGTCGCCGACGCGGCTACCTTCGCCTGTTCCTTCAGCAGTTCCTCGTAGTCCACTTCAGGCTCGCTGTACAGCAGATCGTCCGGCCGCAGCACTCCTGTGAGGAACAGAATAGAATCGAACATCATGATGAACCCTCCCATCGGGGCCGGAACATACTGCACCCACGTCGGCCAGCCGGTCATCGGCAATATCCCGGGACGCAGTTTCACCATGAACTGGATTCCATAGTAGAAAAGGATGAACCCGCACACAAAGGTGGAAACGTCCACCAGAATGTCCATGAACCTCCGCATCCGGCCCCCCTTCGGGAACCGGTTGTACAGCAGGCTCACGGAAATGTGCATATGGTCCCTCACGCCGATCGCGCAGGCGATGAACGTGAACAACGTCACCAGCAACCCGGGAACTTCCTCGACCCACTTGACACCCGTGTTGAAGACGAAACGCAGGATCACGTTCGCGAACACGATGACCAGCATCGCTATCACCGCCAGCTGGGCGATGGTGAGCAACACCCTGTGGCACCAATGGTTGAATAGGATGATGTATTGTTTGAACGGCACTTTTGACGGATATTTCGACCTGTCGATCACAAGCTTGTTCCGTAACGCCCATGCCGAGAATGAAGATGTCGCCATCGATTCCTCCATATTCAAAGAACGGGGGAAGGTGCACCCCACTCCCCCGAACGAGACGATTCTCACGTTTCAGAACGATTATTTCACGTTCTGGATCGCGGTGATGACATCCTTGTAGGCCTTTCCGTATTCTTCATAGAGCGGAGCCATCTTCGCCTGGAACTCAGCCAGTTGCGCAGAAGTCAGCTCAGTGACCACGGAACCTGCGGCGACGACCTTCGCCTTGGAAGCCTGCTCACGTTCCGCCCATTTCTGGATTTCGAACGCCTGCGTTTCCTTTGCCACCTGCTTGATGATCTGTACGTCGGCCGGATCGAGCTTCTTCATCACAGACTCGGAAGCGAGCAGGATCTCAGGAACA
>Ga0172378_10000869_pt1 | contig 27391 bp, 23 predicted proteins | sample GrowelOW332metaG_FD_119755 | JGI IMG/M metagenome (GOLD analysis project Ga0172378, IMG submission 119755) | Groundwater microbial communities from an aquifer near a municipal landfill in Southern Ontario, Canada - Pumphouse #3_1 metaG | ecosystem: Environmental > Aquatic > Deep subsurface >...
AAGTGATTTTTGCCATATTCTTTTTGTATTCAACTGTTTAAAGATACTAAAAAATACAGATTTGACAAAAATTTTTATGCAAAAAAAAAGGTGTCCAAAACTTTTTGGACACCCTCCTCTTAATTTTACATTTCTATTTTGATTCTAAGAAATCTTTAATACTTTATAATATTTGCAATATTATACTAACATAGTATCTAAAAAGGAGGTCTGTGGATATTCAATTTTAACGTCTACAATAGTATCATCCTCTTTTACTAATTTATATTCAGGATTAATAAAACCGGAGTAAGGAGCTTGATTAAGTTTTTTATATCTCTTAAGTACTTCCATATGTAATTTATGGTTAACTTTGACTCCGAAATTTTCTACCATTTCTTTGGCAGACTGATAGTCTCCTTCAGACTTTATTCTTTGTATTTCAGCTAACATATCCCCAAATAAATTTCTCAATTCATTAAAATCATTTATCTTAAAATATGTAAGTCCATCTTTCTCTATACGCTCAATTACATTATTCTTCTTTCCCTTATCAAAGACATATGCAGCAATTAATTGTCTATTTCGCATATGGGATTCTTCTATATCCTTACCCTTCTTAATTCTAGTTAGTTGAACCAACAAACCATTACGTATATAACTACAATATTCTGCTTTACCAACATCTAATGATGACATAATTCCTAATTTCACTAATTTTGGGTCCATAAGATAGTATAGAGCAAATAAATCTGCTCTAGCCTCCTCAATAGTTGATCCATAGCTTTTTAAAGCATCTGGAGAGACTCCTTCAAGTAATTTACCAGAACCATGCCCTAAACATTCATGTAAGTCTGTATGAAGATTACCAGCCTCATAACCGTAGTTTTCACATAATTCTATTTCTTTTTCATCAAAAGCAAATTCCTTTAACATACCACTATTTATGGATGCTTGATGATAGGAATAAGTAATATTATCAAGTGTTACGGATTTACTGCCATACTTTTCTCTTATCCATTCAGCATTTGGTAGATTAATTCCTATGGGAGTATAGGGAAAACAATCTCCACCTAACATAGCAACCTGCATTACCTTAGCAGAGATACCTTTTACTTCAGACTTCTTAAATTGACTAGCTACTGGTGAGTTTTTTTCGAACCATAAAGCATTTTCGGCTATAATACTAGTTCTCTTACAAGCTTCATCATCCACAATCTGCACCACAGATTCCCAGCTTCCTTTATATCCTAAAGCATCCCCATAAACTTCTATAAATCCGTTTATAAAATCTATAGGAGAACTATTATCCTTTAACCATTCTATAGAATATTCATCAAATAAACTAGGATTACCTGTTCTATAATAATCTAATAAGAGTTGCATAGAAATTTTTTGCTGTTCGCTGTGGGCATAAGGAAGTGCTTTTCGAAGATAAAATACTATTTTCTCCAAATATTTACTATACTTACCTCCCACTTTCCAAACTTCTTCTTTTAATTCCCCATTCTCAACAACAAGAGTAGAGTTAAGAGGATGCTTTCCTTCTAAATTTTGGTAAAATTCTTCAACCTCTCTCTGATTTACTTTTTCGTAATAATTATTAGCAGAGGATTTAATTAAATCATCTTTTCCTCCTAATACTACACGTTTATGCATAAAATCAGCATCAAATAATATCCTCTTAAGTTCTCTAAGTTTATTAGCTTCACCTATATCTTCAAGTAAAATTTTGAAATAAGATATTGTTATATTAGGAGAAAATTTATCCATAGAATAATGATGATGCATACCATTTGCGAAGAAAAATTTCTTGCAAAACAATTCAAATTTCAAAAAATTAGTATTGTTTCTATCACCTGAATATTCTCTTAAAATTTTAATTAATAGTTCTTTAATCTTTAAATTATATTTATTATTCTGATCTATTAAGATATTTTGTCCTGCAGTAGCAGCTTTACTTAAATAATAAACGAATATCTTATCATTTAAGGATAGCTTATCAAAACTAGGAACTTTATATCTTAAAATTCTAATATCGTCAAACTGTTCAACAATATATTCCTCGTTATTTTTATTTATTTCTGACATATTTAATTGTTTAGATATTATTTTTGAGCAATACTATTAGCACAATTTTCACCATCCATAGCAGATGAAATTATTCCACCAGCATATCCAGCACCTTCTCCACAAGGATAAAGACCAGCTATTTCTTCGTGCTCTAAACTTAATTTTCCTCTTGGAATTCTCAAGGGCGAAGAAGTCCTAGTTTCTGCTCCTATAAAAAGTGCATTTTCTGAAATAAATCCTTTAGAACGTCTTCCATATACACTAATGCCTTCTCTTATTCTATTTGAGAGTATATTGGGAAACCAATTTGAAATAAGCGAAGCCTTCACACCTGGTTTATAAGAGGATATAGGTAGATGAGTGCTTTCTTTATTATCTAAAAAATCTACTAATCTTTGAGCAGGTGCATAAAGATGTTCTCCTCCTTCTTTCCAAGCCTGTGCCTCCAATTCTTCTTGAAATTCTAAAGCTGCAAATAAACCATTATAGCCCATAGCCTTAAGTTCATCTTCTCCAACACTAGTAACAATAGCTGAATTAGCCCATTTTGTATTTCTCCCAGATGCAGACATACCATTTACTACTTGTTGCATACTATCAGTAGCTGCTGGAACCACAACTCCACCAGGACACATACAAAATGTGTATACTCCCCTTCCATTTACCTTTTGTACAAAATTATACTCTGCAGCAGGTAAATAGTTACCACGACCATTTTTACTATGATATTGTATGCAATCTATTTCCATTTGAGGATGCTCTAATCTTAATCCAACTGCTATCTCTTTATTTAACATTAAGACTTTTCTCTTATGAAGCATCTTATAAATATCTCTAGCAGAATGTCCAGTTGCAAGTATTACGTTATTTGCTAGAAATTCAGTATCCTTAACTATTACTCCTTCAATTTTATTATTTTTAATTATAAAATCATCAACCTTACTATCAAAATGTACTTCTCCACCATATTTCAAAATAGTTTTACGAATATTACTAATAATTGCTGGTAGTTTATCTGTTCCTAAGTGAGGATGAGAATCCACTAATATACTTTCATTAGCACCATGATGTATTAAAATTTCCATCATTCTTCCAACATTTCCTCTCTTCTTAGATCTTGTGAAGAGTTTTCCATCAGAAAAAGTACCAGCTCCTCCTTCTCCGAAACCAAAATTTGAATTGCTATTTACAATTCCAGTCTTATATAATGATGCTAAATCTCCTCTGCGTTTGTCCACATCTTTCCCTCTTTCAAATATAATAGGACAGAAATTCAATTCTATTAAATGCAAGGCTGCAAAAAGACCTGCAGGACCAGCACCGACTATAATTACTTTCTCCTGATGGGATACATCGTGATATTTAGGTATAAAATTCTTTTCTCTGACTTCCAATTTATCTATGTGTACCCCTAGGGTCAAATTAAAAAAAACATTCCTTTGACGTGCATCAATGGAACGTTTTAATATATCAATATGACAGATTTTGGAACTAGCTATAGATAATTTTTTTGATGCTATGTCTTTTAAAACTAGCATATCAGAAGCATCTTGAGGAGAAATCCTCACTTGACATTCTTTATACATATTTATTTTATTCCTCTTTGCTTACATATCCTGTCATAAGCAACATTTATTTTTTTAAATTTTTCTTCTGCAGCTTTTCTTATATCATCACCTAAATGACTTACTTTATCAGGGTGATTCTCTATTGCCATCTTTTTATAAGCTCTTTTCACCTCAGAATCTGTAGCTTCTTTAGTGATTCCTAATATAGTATAATCAGATGTAGAACTACTGCTTCCAAACATTGAACTGATAGATTCAAACTCCCTAGCTGAAATACCTATTTCATGTGCTATTTGAGATATAATATTAATTTCTGAGGTTGAAACATTGCCATCCGCTTTTGCTATACCAACCATAAAATATAATAATTGTATTCTCTCAGATTCAGGAATCTTATATCTAATTTCTGTACAAACTTCATGTAAAGGTATCTCCTTATCTTTTAAAGTCTTTATTACATGTAATATATCTAAGGTTGCCTCTTCTCCAAAACTTCTAAGAAACTCACGTTTGACAAAGTCTAATTCAGATTTCGTAATTTTACCATCAGCCTTCATTACTGCTGTGGAAAGTACACTAAGTATAAACATAAATCCTGAAACCCTTTCAGACTCGCCATATGTATTATTTTTTGAACGTGAGGATGTTTTTGTATGAGAGCTATCTATCATACTTTCAACAGCACCACCAATAAAATAACCTATTAACATTCCAAAAATTCCTGCACCACTAATAAAACCTATTCCAGCACCTAACCATCTTCCTATTCTAGCCATAATCTACTTATTCTTAATTATTTTCACTTAAAGGAACTGTAAACATAAAAGTTGAACCATTATTATATTCTGATTCAAAAGTTAGTTCCCCATTATTTTTTTGTGCAAATTCCTTACACAATAGTAAACCAAAACCAGAACCATTCTCATCATTAGTTCCAGAGGTTGTAAATTTTGTCCCTGAATCAAATATTTTTTTCTTATCTTCTTCTCTTATACCCTTACCATGATCAACGACCTTAATTAATACATGAGCATCAAATTTCTTGACAATTACCTCTATTTCACTTCCTTTAAAAGAAAATTTAATAGCATTACTTAATAAATTTCTTATTATAGTTGTAAATATGTCCAAATCTATAAAACAAGATAAAGTCTGATATTCACACTCTACCTTAATTTTAATATCCTTTTCTAAAGCTAAAGAGGACATCATTCTTACTACATCATTTATTGAAAAAATAATATCTGTATCCTTTTTATTTAATACTATGCCCTTAGTCTGAGTTCTAGTCCATTTTAATAAATTTTCCAATAATTCGAAAGAATTCTCAGTTATTTCATTAGCTGTTACGAGGAATCCAAATAAATCTTTACCAACATCTTGAGGATGCATACTTGTAGTTAATAGATTCATAATCATTTTAAGAGTTCCAATTGGAGATCTCAAATCATGTGCAATTACAGAATATAATCTATCTCTATTTAGAATGACTTTAGCAAGTTCTTCTCTTTGATTTACTATTATTCTAAGATTATGAAGTTCCCTAATTTGACGATCAACTCTACTCCTTAGAAGAGCAGGTTTAAATGGTTTAGAGATATAATCTGAAGCACCTAAATCAAAGCCACTAACCACATCATTTATATCACTTAGGGCTGTTAAGAAAATAATAGGAATTCCTTCTGTATCTGGATCTTCTTTTAATATACGTGCCGCCTCATGACCATTCATAACAGGCATCATTACATCCATTAAGATTAAATCAGGCTTATTCTCTTTTACTTTTTCTATAGCATCTTTACCATTACTAGCTTCTACTACTTTATAGGAACGTGATTTTAATACTGCCTTAACTAACATCACATTAGCAAGTACATCATCAACAACCATTATAGTATATTCAGAAGGATCAAAATCGTCCATTTTATTTATTTTTAGTTATTTGTACAAAAATAGCAATTTTACTTAATATAAACCAATTTTTAAAAAATAACTTTATTTAGACTTCCATATCTGCTAATATCTTATCTACTTCTTCCTCAGTTTCTTTTAATTTTGATTTACAAAACTTTATGAGCTCTGATACTTTCTTCACATTTGTACTTAGCTCATCAACATCCATTTTATTATCTTCTAATTTAGCTACAATTTCTTCAATAGAAGACATAGCATCTTTATAAGTTAATTCTTCTTTATTCATATATTTAAATTTATTTTGTTAATTTCTGATTCTACAGTACCATCTATGAATTTCGTTTCTATTTTATCTCCCTTTTTTAAATTGGAAATATCAACCACAACTTTCCCGTTAATTTTGGTTATAGAAAAACCTCTACTAAGTATAGTATCAGGATTAGCGTATTTCATTTTTGTTTCAGCCATAGCTAATAAAGCAGTAGATGAAGCAAAAATAAAATCACTTTGTTTCTTTAGATTTTTAATTATATGTGAAAAATTAGTTTTTTCAGAATCAATTTTATTTGCTATTGTTTTTTTTAATTCAAAAACGTAAGAAGAAAGTAAATTATCATCCTGTTTAATAAGAGCTTGTACCTCATAAGAACTTTTTTGAGATAGCATACTAAGTTTATTTTTAGATTTGGATAATAATGCTAAAGATAGATGTTTAACTAACACTAATCTATTATTCTGAATATTATATTCTTTTTCTGTAAAAGCCTCTACGTTTCCTTTTAATCTAGAAGCATATTCCGACAAAAGTTCATCTTGTATCTTAAATTTATCTATCAAAAGTATAGCTGCTGCTGTGGGAGTTTTAACTCTTAGTTTAGCAACCATATCAACTATGGAAACATCTCTTTCGTGACCAATTCCTGAAATAATGGGAAGTGGAAATTGAGCAATATTTAAAGCAATTTCATAATTATCAAAATAAGATAAATCAGTTTGGGAACCTCCTCCCCTAATAATTACTACTACATCGAAGAAGTCTTCATATCTATAAATCTTTTCCAAAGCTTGTATTATAGATTCACTTGTTTTATCTCCTTGCATTACGGCTGGAAATAGTTTAACATTAAATTTATAAGCGAAGGAATTGTTTTTTAAATGTTCTATAAAATCTCCATAACCAGCGGCAGATGCAGAAGAAATAACTGCTATATTTTTAGGAAGATCTGGGAATGATAATGATTTATTCATATCAATTACACCCTCTTTTGTTAGTCTTTCTATAATTTCTCTTCGTTTTCTCTCTATATCTCCCAAGGTATAGGAAGGATTTACATCTATTACGTTTAAGGAATAACCATATAGTATATGAAACACAACCTCCACTTTAAACATAACTTTAAGACCTGCACTCAAAGGCCTCTGAGCTATATTCTCAAAATGAGTTTTAATCATCATAAAATTAGAAGCCCAAATTGTAGCTCTGGAAGTAGCGAGTATTTTCTCTCCTGATTTATCCTTTTCAGCCAATTGCAGATAACAATGTCCACTTCTATTAGCATGCAACTCGGAAATTTCAGCAGTAATCCAAATTGCTGATGGAAAAGTCTTCCTAAAGGAATCTTTTATTATAGTATGTAGTTCTAATAATGTTAACGAATTGGAGGCCATAACTAAATTATGTAAGTTTTATCTTATTCAGTTCTTCAATATAGGATAGTAATTCCTCTCTACCTATTCTTTTTTCTGCGGATGATAGAAATGAAATTGGAGTTGATGCCCATGTTTTTAGCATTTCGTTATGATAATTTTGCATACAAACTTCTTTTTCATTCCTCTTAAGTTTATCTGCTTTGGTAAATACCATTACGAAAGGAACTCCATTTTCGCCTAACCATTCCATAAATTCTAAATCAATTTTTTGTGGAGAAAGACGACAATCTATTAAAACAAAAAGACATATAAGATTTTCTCTCTTGAGTATATAATCTTTTATCATTTTCTCAAAAGCATATCTTTTAGTCTTAGATAATTGAGCATAACCATATCCAGGTAAATCTACGAGATACCAGGAGTCATTAATTAAAAAGTGATTAATTAATTGTGTTTTCCCCGGTTTTGCAGCTATTTTAGCTAGTTTTTTATTGTTAACCAGCATATTTATAAGAGAAGATTTTCCAACGTTAGATCTTCCAATAAATGCATACTCATGTTTGTCTGGAGCAGGACATTTAGTCACTGTAGTATTACTCATCAAAAAATTTGCAGTATTTATAAGCATAAGTAGGTATATTTAAATATACAGACAAAATTAAGAATATAAATTCAAAAAATTGTCTGTATTATATTAATCTTTTAAAAAATTAATTTCTTTTTCTATCGAAACTTCTTTCTTTTCTTTTCCAATCTCCACGTTCAGAATCTCTAGAACTTCTATTAGAAGAAGATCTTGAGCTTCCTGATGAATCTCTACTTGAAGAATATCTGTCTCTAGAGCTATTCCTACGAGAATCTCCTCTGGAATCACTTCTTCTAGAATCACCTCTTGCTCCATCTCTAGAACGTCCTCTTGAAGAATCTCTTCTTCCACCATCTCTGGAACGTCCTCTTGAAAAATCTCTTCTTCCACCTCTTCTAGAACTTCCTCTATCTTCATTCTCTCTACTAAAGTTTTCCTCTAATTGAGTTAATGTAAATGGTAAACCTTCAAATTCGGCAGTTTTAAAACAAGAAATAAAATCATTAACACCTGTAACATCAACCTCAAACTTTGTAAGATTTTCAAAAATTCTTATTCCGCCTATGTCCATACCTTTTCGAGGTGCAAACTGATTCACTAATGCCATTACATCACCAGCTCTTAAACCATCGTTTCTTCCTACATTAACTTGAAATAAAGTAAATCTACTATTATCACTATCATTTCTTTTACCAGATCTATCATCAGCAGATAAATTAATATCTCTTACTTGAGAATATTTTTTAAGAAGCTTTCCAAATTCATAGGACATCATCTTCTTAATTAGTTCCTCTTTTGATAAATCATTGAATTTATCAAATAAAGCTTGTTCATATTTTTCAAGAGTATCTTTGTTCTCAGTATTATATAACTTATCAGCATAATAATTTAATTGAGCACTACATACCTCTTCTCCATTAGGAACATCCTTATATTCGAATTGTTTCTTTAAGTTCTTTTCTATTCTCTTAACTTTACCTTTTTCTCTAGAATTAATTATGGCAACAGAAATACCTTCTTTTCCAGCACGTCCCGTACGACCACTTCTATGAGTATAGCTTTCAATATCATCTGGTAAGTTATAATTTATCACATGGGTAAGACTATCTACATCAAGTCCCCTTGCTGCAACATCTGTAGCTACAAGTACCTTAAGACGTTTAGATCTGAATTGTACCATTACATCATCTCTTTGAGCTTGACTCAAATCACCATGTAGAGCATCACAATCAATACCATCTTTTTGAAGTTTACGTGCGATATCACGCGCATCCATTCTAGTTCTGGTAAATATAATAGCATACATATCAGGTTTACAATCTATAATGCGATGTAAAGCTTCATAACAATCTCTTGCTCTTACTTGATAATATATATGGGTTACAGTATCTGCACCTTGATTCTTTTTACCTACTGAAATTTGCTCAGCTCCATGTAAATAATTTTTAGCTATTCTTTCAACTTCTCTTGGCATAGTAGCAGAGAAAAGGAAAGTCTTTCTTTCTTTGGGAGTATATTCAAGTATGTAATTTAAATCTTCTTTAAATCCCATATTTAACATTTCATCAGCCTCATCTAAGACTACCCATCTAACATCTTCTACAGAAACAGCTTTTCTATTGATTAAATCACAAAGCCTTCCTGGGGTGGCAACTAGTATATGTACACCTCTTTTAATTTCTTTCATTTGTTTTCTGATGTCTGTTCCACCATATACGCATGTAACTTTGACATCTTTAATATACTTTGAGTATTTCTGCATATCGCTACCGATTTGCATACACAACTCCCTAGTTGGACTTAATACTAATACCTGAATATTATTGGTATCTGTATCAATCATTTGTAATAAAGGTAAACCAAACGCCGCCGTTTTACCTGTTCCTGTTTGAGCTAACGCTACTAAATCTTCTGATTTACTTAAAATAACAGGAATTACTTTTTCCTGAATTGGACTTGGTGTTTCAAAACCTAAATCCCCAATTGCCTTTAAAAGTTCACTTTTAAGGCCCAAATTTTCAAAATTCTCCATTCACAATTTTTTAGCTATACTTCTATAGCATATTTTTCCTAACTTATTCTGATTTTTCTTCTCTGGTAGGCAGGATTTTTTATCAAATCCCCAACCTCCTCAAGATTTAAATCAGGATATACTCGCACATCTTCGTGCTTTAGTTTAACAACATAACTTTCTTTGTTATTTTTTTTAACAAGATCATCAATTTCGATATTGCAATTATCGAAATCGGTAGCGATTACAGTTATGGCAATTGCGTCACCCAAACTATCATCTTCTCCTATTCCCCAAATTACAAATGATTCATCACCAACTTTAGACATTATATAGTCTGTTATTTCGGTCAATTCATCTGTTCTGATTTCCTCAGTTCCATATGTTATGTTGAACATAATTTTCTTTGCCCCTTTTACATCATTATTATTTAACAATGGACTCTCAAGTGATTTTTGCACCGTCGTTAAAGCTCGTCCTTCCCCTGATGCAGAGTAAGAACCCATAACGGCTACTCCACTATCTTGAATTACTGCTTTTACATCAGCAAAATCCACATTAATATACCCCGGTAGTGTAATAATTTCAGCAACACCCTTTACTGCAACTCTCAGAATATCATCTGCTATTTTAAATGCTTCTGACATATATTCCGAGGGATACTGCCTGGATACTTGTTCACTATCAATAACAATAAGCGAGTCGACACTCTCTTTCATTTTCTTTAAACCCTCACGTGCAGAGTTTAAACGTTTTGGCCCCTCCTTCCTAATTGGAATAGAAACTACTCCAACAGTAAGAATTCCCTTATCTTTTGCAACCTTTGCTATTATAGGAGCCGCCCCAGAACCTGTGCCACCTCCCATAGCTGCCGTTACAAAAACCATTTTTATATTATCAGTAAATAACTGTTCTATTTCTTTTATACTTTCTTGAGCTGCTAATGCCCCATCTTTTGGATCATTTCCTGCCCCATATCCGCCAGTAAGTTTCTCTCCTATTTGTAAAGAATTTACTTTAGAACCAGTCAAAGCTTTAATATCTGTGTTGCATATAACAAAATCCACGCCATGAACACCATTATTATACATAGATTTTACAGCATTACTTCCACCACCTCCAACACCAATAACTTTTATTATGTTGGGAGTTCTCTCATTTATACTAAAATTTACATAATCTTCAGGCATATCAAATAAATATTTAACTCAAATTCTAACACTAAACAACTGACAAACAACTACATAGGAGCATCCATCTCGTCTACACCTTTACCTTTTACAACTGTATCTATAAATCTTCTATCATTAAATTTTTTGCCAAGCCATTGAGTTGTCTCATCTGAGGTATTTTTGTTTTTTCTATGTTTATTAACATTTTTTATTCTTTCCTTTTTATCAATATCTCTAACCTTGGCATCAATTTTATTATATCTTTCTTTTATTTTATCTGCTTCATTTCCTTCCCTAACTTCCCTTACCTTTCTTCTCCTACTCTTTTCTTCAATTTCAGCTGCACTTTCAATTTCTAATTCTAATTCATAATCATCATCTGGAGATTCAACATAAAAATCTGGTTTTTGAATTATTTCGCTTTGGTCTTCAAACACTCCTTTCTTATTGTCTACTTCTCCGCTTTCATTGGGTTCTACTCTGGTTCCAGTCCCATTAAAGCCTGTAGCTATTACAACTATACGTAGTTTATCTCCTAGGGATTTTATTCTAGAATCTCCCCATATTACATTGGGATAGTCACCAACTTTTGAAGTAATTTCATCCACTATATAATCTCTCTCTCCAATTTTAAATTCTTTATCACCATATAATAAGTGCAATAGTATATTTGATGCTCCTCTAATATCATGATATTTCAATAATGGAGAATCTAAGGCCTTTTTTAAAGCCAAATCAGCTCTATCTTCACCTTCTGCTTCACCTGCTCCAATTAAAGTGATACCACTATTTCTCATTATACTATAAATATCTCTCAAATCTATACTAACCTTACCTGGAAGGGTAATAATTTCAGCTATACTTCTTACAGAAATGGAAAGTATATCATCAGCCAAAGCAAATGCTTCCGAAAGTTTCTTAGGAGCTTCTAATATTTTGTCATTTATAACAATAATAATGGCATCCAAAAATTTCTCTAATTCATCAATACCAGCTATAGCTTGTTCCGTCTTACTACGCCCTTCAAAACTAAAGGGTACAGAAACAACTCCTATTGTCAAAATTCCCATTTTATGGGCTAGTCTAGCTATTTCTGGAGCTGCACCCGTTCCAGTACCTCCCCCCATACCTGCAGTTATAAAAACCACTTCAGTATTATGGGCAAGTATATCTTTAATATACTTTTCTGTCTCCATCAAGGCATCTCTACCTTTTTCAGGATGAGCACCTGCTCCGAGACCCTCTGTTAATTCTTTGCCTATCTGTATCCTATTCTTAACAGAACTCTTATGTAAGTCTTGAATATCTGTATTACAAACATAGTATTCAACACCTATGATTCCCATCTCGTACATATTATTCACAGCATTACATCCTCCTCCTCCAACTCCTATAACTTTAATCATAGGGTTTTCTGTAAAATGAGTAATGATAGGCTCTATATTTATTTCATCTTCTGACATCACTTAATTAGTTTTTAAAAAGTTCTTAAATTTTTCAAAAAAGCTTAGATGCATCTCGGGTTCTTTATTTAAACACAATAATAAGCCTAGCGAAGGTAAATATTCAGGAATTCTCATATCAGTAGCATGAGGAAAATCTAACCTATTATTAACATTATCAAACTTATCCAAAAATATATGCTCTACTTTCAAACCCGACATTTTGTATAATAATTTATCAGAATTAATAAGCCTACTTCCTCCTCCTGTAAAGTAAATCTTGCCATCGAATTCAGCTTTCTGTAATTGATATATGACACCATCAAATAACTCCTCCATTCTACATTGTATCACTTTAAGTAGGTCTGTACTATTAATTTTTTTGTTAGATTCAAAAATATTTATTTTTTTATTTTTTGTATTTTCTCGTATTGCACAACCTTCCTTTTCCTTTGTACCATGAGCTTGCCTAAGCCTTATGGCAAAAGCTTGAGATATATCATAATCTATACTTTTAGAAGCAATAGGAAATGTGAAATCAGATTCCCATGTATTATTTCTCTTTATCAAAAGGTTCATGGTCTCAGCTCCCATATCTAAAATGGCAACAGGATTATCTACATTCTCAAATATTTTTGTATAAATAGAAATGAGAGGATATATTAATATATTAACTATATTTAATCCTTCAAAAATTGATTTTAATTTATCCGAAAATATTTTATTTATTGTATAAACACGATAATAAACCGTCATAGTAACTGCATTCCTTCCCTCAGGATTTAAGACCTTTTCCTTATCGTTTAATATATATGAAATAGGTATAATCTCAATTAATTCATCCTTATCATTAATAAAATTTTCTTGATAGGTTATTTCAGCTCTGTGGATATCTTTTTTTGTTACATACTTTCTAATCTTAATAGTGATAGAATCTTCTCTGACAGCAACAGAACTTCCAGAAACAGAAATATTTAACAAATCTATTTGATTTATACCTATAGCCTTCTTTACAATATTATATAAACATTTAGAAAATGAACTTTCATCTACAATTCTTCCATTTTCATATCCTTTGGTAAATAATACAGAAGCTGACAAAAATTTAATCGAATTATAATCTTCATATTCACCTAAAGCAAGAGAAGTTATTTCTGATCCTATATCTAGTCCTAATATCCGCTTCATATAATAAAATTTTTGTAAAGTGAAAATTATCTTTTCACACAGACAACTTGATTTTTAAATTTTAAATTAATCTCTTTATAACTATTCCAACCCTTCTTTTCAATACCCTTTATAAGGAATAAATATAATTTTTCCAAATTTTCCTTATAATTTTCAATTGAACCAATATTTATTTTAAACATTCCTACTTTGGGAATGAGTATTACATTGTCAATATTTTTTACATATATCTGCTCTATAAAAGAATTCCAAAAATCATCCTTCCTAAGAAACATAACAAAATGATATAACTCATTTCTTGCATAATCGCGAGATATATTACCGGTAGCTACAACGACCCTTGCACTATATCTCTTGGATAAAGACATTATACCTCCTTCTTCATCAACGTAATAATTATCCTTACCAAAAACCCTTAAAATAGGAATTTTTTGAGTAATATTTATGTGCATTATACCATCTAAAGAGGAATAAACTTCCGTTGTTTTTATTATTGGAAACCTATTTAAAATTCTTTCAATACTATCTTTATTTATATTTACAATCAAACTATCTACTATATGGCCATACTCATTATCCATTATACTCTTTACATCATCACTCCACAAAAAGGAACCATCGCTCACATTGTCTATATCAATTTGGGTGCCCACGCAAGTGTTTTTACGTAAATTTTTGCACACAAAGGTAAGTACAATTATGATGTAAACCAATAGTAGAACGAATAATATATAAAATATAATCTTTTTTATCATCTTAATTTAATTAACAAGGATTAGCTAAAAAATTTTTAATTTTAGGAACTTCTCTATCTATATTTCCAGCTCCCATAGTCATAAGAATACCTGAACTAAAATTATTTTTAAGATAAGGTATTAGTTCATCCTTAGAGAGTATTACGGTAGGAACAAGTATATTATCTTTAATAATCTGAGAAGTAATTCCAGCTATGGGTAATTCTCTAGCTGGATAGATATCCAATAGAATCACTCTATCAGCTATACTTAAACTCTTAGCAAAATCCTTATAAAAATCTCTAGTTCTAGTGTATAAATGAGGCTGAAAAATCACAGTCAACTTTTTATCTTTCCATATTTCTCTAACAGCTTCTAAAGTAGCAGAAATTTCTTTAGGGTGATGCGCATAGTCATCTATAAATATTTTATTCTCATCTTGATAATGTATATTAAACCTTCTCCATACACCTTTAAAACCTGGTAATGATTTTATTATTTCATGAGGTTCTACTCCAACTTCCAGAGCAATACGAATTGCCAATGTAGCATTCTCTACATTTACCCTACCTGGAACTCCTAATTCTATGTTTTTTATATCATATTCAGAACTGTGATAATCAAACATATATCTATTATTTTCCATTCTAAGATTGGAGGCATAACAATCTGAAGGAGGATTTATTCCCAATATTCCATAATAGGAATCAACAGAAACTCCCTTTATTGATAAACCTGACTTTAGAAACACTTTCCCATCCACACGCGTTTTTAGAGCAAATTCTTTAAAAGCCTCAAGCATATGCTCTTTATCTCCATATATATCTAAATGATCAGCATCCATAGATGAAATAGCAGCTATCTCAGGCCTAAGATTTAAAAATGAACGATCAAATTCATCAGCTTCTACAACAACATATTCTGATTTTTTATCTATCAATAAATTAGATTTAAAATTCATAGATAAGCCTCCTAAAAAAGCATTACAACCTATACTGGAATTTTTCAAAATATAAGCTAACATAGTTGTAATAGTAGTCTTACCATGAGTTCCTGCAACACATAAAGCTTTCTTCTTATTGGAAATCAATCCTAGGATTTCTGCTCTTTTATGAATATAAAAACCTCTACTTTTAAGATAAAGTAATTGTTTATTATCTTTAGGGATAGCTGGAGTAGTAACTATTAAGGAATCTTCCAAAGAGATTGAAGAAGGAATTTGGGTTTTCTCATCCTTATAATTTACTTCTATTCCCTCATCTTCCAACTGATGAGTCAAATCTGAAGGAGTTAAATCATAACCTGCTACCTTATAATTCATTATATTAAAATAGCGAGCCAAAGCACTCATACCTATGCCACCTATTCCTAAAAAATATATTTTCTTAACCTTATTTAAATCGACCTTATCCATATTATTTAGCTTTAATTAATGATAATAATTCTTTAGCAATAATAGTATCTGAATCAGCTATTCCTAGTTTAGCTATATTGTACTTTAAATTACTACAACTTGCAGGATTACCTATAAGAGCCAACATGGTTTTTACTAACTTTGTCTCTGAATCTGAATCCTTTAACATTATTGCAGCATCTTTATTTACTAAAGCCATAGCATTTTTTGTTTGATGGTCTTCAGCAACGTTGGGAGATGGCACCAAAATAGAGGCTTTACCTAATAAACACAGCTCAGAAATAGTTCCAGCACCAGCACGAGCTACAACAACATCAGCCAAGGCATAAGCCAAATCCATTCTTTCTAAAAAGGCAAACATTTTAACATTTTCAGGTAACCGACCTTCTAATTCCTTGTGTAAAGTATCATAATAATAACTACCACACTGCCACAAAATTTGTATATCGGAATGACGCTCTAATTCCTTTAAAGAACCCACAATGGATTTATTCAAAGTCCCAGCACCCAAACTTCCTCCAGTAATTAATATAGTCTTTTTATTTAATTCCAAATCATAAAATTTAATTCCTTCACTTCTCAAATTCTGAGATATCAACAAATCTTTACGAACTGGATTTCCTGTAATTAAGATACTGGATTTATTGAAAAACTTATCCATGTTATCATAGGCTACACATATCTTAGAAGCCTTCTTAGAAAGAATTTTATTTGTAACGCCAGCATAGGAATTTTGCTCTTGAAGTAAAAGAGGGATACCTAAATTAGAAGCGACTCTACCTATAGGACCACTAGCATATCCTCCCACACATACTACTGCATCGGGTTTAAATTCTTTTACTATTTTCTTTGCTTTTCTTAAGCTAAGAAAAAGATTATATAGTACCTTAATATTCTGCAAAGAAAGTTTTCTTTGTAGTCCTCTAACAGGTAAACCTATTATTTTATATCCTGCCTTAGGTACTTTTTCCATCTCCATTTTGCCTTCTGCCCCCACAAAAAGTATATCGACATCATTATCCAAACGCTTTATAGCATTAGCTATAGAAATAGCTGGGAATATATGACCACCAGTACCTCCACCCGAAATAATTATCTTCTTCATCTCTTTATTTTTCTAGTATTATTACTCTATACTTTAACCCTTTATAATTATATAAAATTATTTCTCAACTAATTTTATTAATACTCATCTTTACTTCTGTTTAACATTTCTTTTATGTCATCGGGAATATTATCATCAATTACATCCCTATTTTTATACATATTAGACGAAGAAACATCATCATCAGAATATTTATCATCAGAATATTTATTCTCATGAGAACTATCATCATAAGACACATCCCCATAATCTGTAACTTCAGAGGAATTACCCTTATAATCTGTATCCCCTGATGTTGTATCTTCAGAGTAATAGTCCTCTGAAGGATTCTGTTTCTCATCTTCTTCAGGTTCTCCCCCCTCCTCCTTAAACATTCTTTCTAAATCTTCTTCATATTTAGGTGAAAATTCGTAACTGATTCTCAATATTATTCCCAAAGACATACAAGTCAACCAAAGAGAAGTACCTCCCATACTTACAAGAGGCAATGTTTGTCCAGTAACAGGGAAAAGCCCTACATTAACTAACATATGTATCAAGGCTTGGAGTACTATGGTCACCCCAAGCCCCATAACAAGTAAGGCTGGAAAAACCCTCGTACAACGACTCACAATAACCCCTATTCTCACCGCTATAACCAAAAATGTAAGAAAAATAACCAAACAACCTGCTAAACCATATTCCTCTAGTATTATTGCAAAAATAAAATCAGAATAGGGATGTGGAAGAAAATTACGTTGTGTACTATTTCCAGGGCCAGAACCTCTTATACCTCCTTTTGCAACAGCTATTTTAGCTTGTTGAAGTTGAAAATTATTATCATCATCAGGAGTATCATCAAAAAAATTCACAATTCTATTATGAAAAGTTGGTATTCTCTTTAATACTGAAACTTCAGTCATTTTATCCCTTATAGAAGCAGGGGTAAACATAACTAAAGATAAGAATAACACTAAGAAGAGTGTAATAACACCAGTTATTTTTATAAACATTTTAGTTTTTATTCTACCCATAAACAACATGAGATAGCAAGCTATAAATAATAATCCTGCAGTAGATACATTATCAAAAAATATTATTGCTATAACTGATAATGGACAAATCATATCTGCCCAATTAAATTTATACCAAGAAGTTTCTCTACTCAAACAAATAACTCTTGCCATAACCATAACAGTGGTTATCTTGGCCAACTCGGAAGGTTGAAATGTAAAACCCAGCAATTTAATCCATCTTCCAGCTCCATTGATAGCATGTCCAGAAAAAGATGCATATAGCAATAATAAGACTGAGAAACCCAAAAACCAGTAGGCATATTTTAGATAATATTTAAAAGGAATCTTCGTGAAAAATAATATAATAGCATAGCCGAATACATATAAAACTAATTGCTTACGAAGGAAGAAAGAAGTATCTCCATTATGTTTTTGAAAAGCAAGTCTTCCTGTAGAAGAATAAATAACAAAAAGAGATAACATCATGAGTATCATAATGACAACCCATAACCATCCATCTCCTCTGAATAAAAAATCTTTATGATTACTCTTCCAGGAGCTTTTTATCTCATCTAAACAAAAAGGAATTTTCATACGTAAATATTTTTTGTTATTATTAATCTACTTTCTTTATTAGCTATTTATAACTTCTTTTTTAAATAATTCTCCCCTATTCTCATAGTTTTTAAACAAATCAAAACTAGCACAGCAAGGAGATAAAAGAACTGTATCCCCAGATTTTGCATAGGATTTTGCCAATCTAACAGCATCTTCTAGTTTATTTGTATCTTCAACTTTGCAGATATCTGAAAAACTTTCTATTAATTTCTTATTATCTAAGCCCATACAGATCAAAACCTTTACCTTCTTTTTTACAAGATCATAAATTGCAGAATAATCATTACCCTTATCTGTTCCTCCAGCTATCCATATCACTGGAGTATCCATACTATCCAGAGCATACCATGTAGAATCTACATTTGTAGCTTTAGAATCATTTATATAAACCACTCCATCTTTCTTACATACAGTCTCAAGCCTATGTTCAACCTGAGGGAATGTCCTCAATCCCTCTACTATTTTATTGTGAGGAACACCTATTTTTAAACAAGCCAAAATTGCACACATAGAGTTATAAACATTATGTCTTCCTACTATACTTATATCTCTTTTATCTATACTAAAATTTTGGTCTTTATAATTTACTATAAGTTTATCATTATCTATGTAAGCTGAATTAGATTTATCATAGGAATATGTAAAATTAGCTGTATCTATATCTGGTTTTAATTCAGACACCATATCTTTTACAACCTTACAATCACTTCCGTAAATAAACAAATCAGCTGCTTTCATATTTTGAATGATACGAAACTTTGAATTTACATAGTTTTCAAATTTATAATCATAGCGATCTAAATGGTCTGGAGTGATATTTGTAATCACAGCTATATCAGCCTTAAAATCATACATACCATCTAATTGAAAGCTTGATAATTCAACTACATAATAAGCATGGGGACTCTCGGCAACTTGTAAAGCTAAACTATTTCCCACATTACCAGCAAGAGAGGAATCGTAAGCCGCATTTTGTAAAATATGGTTAATCAATAATGTAGTCGTTGTTTTTCCATTACTACCAGTTATACATATCATTTTATCCCTAGAGTGTAAGGCAGCAAATTCTATCTCAGATATGATTTTAATTTTTCTTTCTCTTAAATTCATTATTAGAGGAAGATTTTCTGGAATACCGGGACTTTTTATTACCAAATCAGCTGCATATATTCTTTTTAAATCATGATTTCCTATCTCATATTCTATATTGTGGGAATCTAATATGGCTAAATATTTATCAGATATGACACCTTTATCTGACAAAAAGACTTTATAACCAAGCTTACTAGCAAGGACGGCAGCTCCAGTTCCACTTTCACCACCTCCTAGTACAATAATATTTAAATTATTCATCCTATATGTTTTTTATTAAGATTTGAAACAAATAATAAGTTAACTCAAACTATACATATTTCAAAATCTATCTAATTTTTAATGTAATTATGGTTAGTACTGCTAATACTATTCCTATAATCCAGAATCGAGTTACTATTTTAGCTTCCGGAATACCTTTTTTTTGAAAATGATGATGAATAGGAGACATCAAAAATATCCTTTTTCCTTCACCATATCGCTTTTTCGTATATTTAAAATATGTTACTTGCATTACAACTGATAGATTTTCCATCAGAAAAATACCACATAAAATGGGAATTAATAACTCTTTATGAATAATTATGGCAAATACAGCAATTATTCCACCTAGAGACAAACTTCCTGTATCTCCCATAAAAACTTGTGCAGGATATGAATTATACCACAGAAAACCTACAGTAGCTCCAATAAAAGCAGCTCCATAAACAACTAATTCTCCACTGTGAGGTATATACATTATTTTTAAATAATCTGCAAAAACCATATTTCCAGAAACATAAGCCAAAATAATCAGCGTAACCCCTATTATTGAAGAGGAGCCTGCCGCCAGACCATCCAATCCATCTGTCAAATTAGCACCATTTGACACAGAGGTTACTATAATAACCACAACAACTATAAATAATATCCAAGTTAGTATATTTGAATATTTTCCGGCCCATGAGGTAAACCAACTATATTTAAAAACATTATTCTTAAAGAAAGGTATTGTAGTTTGAGTTGATTTTATATCCTTTACTTTATATTCTTTTGTTTGTTCAGAATTAAATCCATCATTTGATATTCTTGTTATTATACCTTTTTCTGAAGAATTAACTCTCTCTCGAATAACTACATCATCGTTTAAAAATAATGTAAGACCTATAATTAAACCTAAGCCAACCTGACCTAATACTTTGTACTTTCCTTTAAGACCATCTTTATTTTTTTTAAAAACTTTTATATAATCATCTAAAAAGCCAATACAACCTAGCCATATTGTAGTTACTAACATCAATATCACATAAATATTGTTTAATTTGGCAAATAACAAAGTAGGAATTATTATAGAAAACAAAATTATAATTCCTCCCATAGTAGGAGTCCCTTTTTTCTGCAATTGTCCCTCCAATCCTAAATTTCTAATTTCTTCACCTATTTGCTGTCTCTGCAGTTTCTTTATTATCTTTTTACCTATAACTGTAGATAGTATCAAAGAGAGTATTATAGCACAAGAAGACCTAAAAGTAATATAATGAAACAATCCAGCTCCTGGAATATTTAATTGATCTAAATATTTAAATAATTCGTAAAGCATAATTACAATTGTTTAAAAATTTTGTTTACTACTTCCTTATCATCAAAATGATGTTTCACTCCCATTATTTCTTGATAATCTTCATGTCCTTTACCAGCTATCAAAATAACATCCCCTTTATTAGCCTTAAGAATAGCTGCTTCAATAGCCTTAGCTCTATCAGTTATACATAAAACTTTTGAACTATAATTTTCAGGTACACCTACAAGCATATCTTCTATGATTTGATCAGGATCTTCAGTTCGAGGATTATCTGAAGTGAATATGACTAAATCACTCATACGACTTGCCACCTCTGCCATTTCAGGTCTTTTCGTTTTATCTCTATCTCCGCCAGCTCCTACTACAGAAATAACTTTATTATTGGTTTTGAGTTCATTGAGGGACACTAATACATTTTCAACAGCATCTGGAGTATGAGCATAATCTACAACTACCGTAACACCTGTTTTTGAAACCAAAGTTTCAAAACGTCCTGAAACAGGTACAAGCAAAGAAATATTCTTTAATACTTCATCCTTATTAAAACCTAATAAAATAGCTGTACTATATACAGAAAGTACATTATAAGCATTAAAATCTCCAGTAAATTTAGTCCATAACTCATTATTATCTATAGACAACAATGTACTATTCAAATGCCTTTCTATCACTTTACAATTAAAGTCTGCCATTTTTTTACAAGCATATGTATATTTACTAGCTTTTGTATTTTGAAGCATAAATTTCCCATTTCTATCATCTAAATTTACAAGAGAAAAAGCATGTGAATTTAATTGATCAAAGAAACTTTTTTTTGCGGAAATATAGGCTTTAAATGTCTTGTGATAATCTAAGTGATCATGAGTAATATTAGAAAAAACAGCTCCATCAAAATCTAAACCTGCTATCCTTTTTTGATGTGCAGAGTGCGAACTCACCTCCATAAAGCAATATTCACAACCTGCATTTACCATCTCACGTAATAACTTATTTATCGTTATAGGATCTGGAGTTGTCTGATGAGAAGCTACCCTAAGAGTATCTATATAATTACATACAGTAGAAAGTAATCCTGATTTTTTTCCAAAAAGATTCACCATCTCGTACAATAGGGTAACAGTCGTTGTCTTCCCATTCGTTCCTGTAACACCCACTAATTTTAGTTTTTCAGAAGGATTATCATAAAAATTTGAGGCTACAATTCCTAAGCCCAAAGAAGAATCAGGAGTTACCACATACTTGATATCTTTGACTAAATTTTCAGGTTTATGTTCACATAAGACAACTGAAGCTCCCTGTTTGATTGCCTCATCTATATAATCATGTCCATCTACATTGTAACCTTTGTTTGCTATAAACATATAGTTTGATTTCACTTCTCGTGAATCAAAACATATATTCTCTACCTCAACCTGTGAAATATCACTATCACAGGTATAATGAACTCCTTTCAATAATAATTCCAACCTCATAATATATTGTTTTTATTCTAATCTTATACTTATATAATTTCCCTTAACAGCTTTAGTCCCTGGAATGATAGATTGAGTTACGACTCTCCCACTTCCCGATACACCTACTTTCAATTTTGCATTTTCAAGCAAGAACAAAGCATCCCTAAGTCCCATACCCTTAACATTAGGAACTAAAGAAGAGTTTTCGGGTAGGGACCTTAATACTTCTTTTTTCTTGTTCTCTGTAGATGAAATTCTAACCCAATCTAAATCTTTGTTTGTAGTGTTATTCTTATAATCTATATCTAAGGTATTATATATATTTTCAAAATCATCTATAAATCCATTTTTACACATAGGCAAGGAAAAATCTTTTTTATTAACTATCCTCCCATGTTTAATATACGACATGGCGTAAACTCTATCAGAAATCTCTCTAAAGACACTACCAGATACAGTATTACCATAATAACTACCCTTCGTAGGATTATTTATTACAACCACACACGAGTATAATGGCTTATCTGCCGGGAAATAACCTACAAAACTTGCTTTATAATTTCCCCTTGAATATCCACTAGATCCACTTGCTATCTTAGCCGTTCCTGTTTTACCTGCAATGGAATATTTATCAGTGTAAATATTACGAGCAGTACCTTCTGTTACAACGCCTTTTAACAATGAACGTATCTGCTTTAAAGTTTCTTTACTACAAATCTTCGCTCCGACTTCTTCTATGGGAAATTCCTTCACGACACTTCCTCTATTACGCAATTCTTTTACAAGTCTTGGTTTCATTCTCTGACCATTATTAGCAATTGCATTATAGAAAGCCAACAGTTGTATGGGAGCTATTTTTAATTCATAACCTATACTCATCCAAGGTAGTGTTATTCCGCTCCAATCTTTATTTTTATCAGGATGTTTTATCAATGGAAGAGCCTCCCCAGGTAATTCTATTTCTGTTTTTTTATTAAGACGCATAGAATACCAACGATTAACAAATCTTTTGGGGTCATTCTTATAATTATCGTAGATAATTTTAGCTAGTCCATTTAAAGAATGTTCAAAGACTTCACTAAGAGGAACACGACCAGCTTTTCCATGAGAATCTCTAAGAGTTCTACCATAGATAACATAATAACCCTTACCTCCCATATCAATAGTATCATTAATATTATAAATTCCATCCTCCAACAAACAAATTAAAGATGCTGTTTTTATCACAGAACCAGGTTCTGCTGCATCAGCTATTGCTAAATTAGTCAATTCCTCATACCTCCCATCTGAACATCTACTAAGATTTGCTATTGCTTTTATGTCACCAGTATTAACTTCCATTAAAATAGCCGTACCATTTTTGGCTTCATACTTTGTCAATTGTTTTCTCAAAGCATTTTGAACAATATCTTGAAAATCTACATCTATAGTGGTTACAACATCTAATCCGTCTTCAGGTTCTTTTTTAGGAATCAAAAGCCACCTCCCCGACATTATCCTATTCTCACTCAAACCATTTTTCCCCTTAAGTTGGCCTTGAAATTGATATTCCAATCCTGAGGTTCCTACCTTCCCCATCTTAGCTGTATAAGCATAGTTACCTATTGTCCTAGAAGCTAAATCTCTATGAGGCTGAGTTCTAACATCACTGATAATAGGATTAAAACCACCTTTATTCCTACCCTTGCGAAAAATAGGAAAAGTCTTTAGTTTTTTTAATTCTAAATAATTTACTTTACGCCTATTTATTAATAAATATCTATTAGGTCTAGGTCTCCTATTTCTAGCATTTTTAAGCAATCTGCTATAATAACTCTTGGAATTATCTCCAAAGAATTTGGACAAGTGATATGCTAAACTATCTACTTTACTATTAAATAGAGATTTTTTTACAGCAATTGGATCAAATCTAATTTCATAATAAGGAATAGAAGTTGCCAATATACGTCCATCTTCAGCGCATATATCCCCCCTATTAGGTGAAATTACCACCTCTCTTATTGGTTTATTTCCTGGAGATTTAAATGTTAACCATTTATTTCTATCCGTAGTCATTAAAGATAATGTCTTAAATAAAATCAAAAGCATTATAAGAACAAAAACTAATAAGATAAGACCAAATCTCCAAAGTATTCCTTTCTTTAACGTCATAACTATTTATATATCTTTATTGGAGCTTCTTTACTCTCTTCCAATTTTAAACCTACTGCTTTTACTTTTTTTAGTACTTCCGATTCTTTGCGTATAAACATAAGCTTGGCCGCAGTATTAATTGATTCGAAACGTAAATCTCTCACTCTCTTTTCTAATGCTATTCTATTTCTAGATAAATTTTGAGTTCTATAATCTAAAAAGATGCTTGTTATAACCATAGTAGAAACAAGTAATATTATTCTCCAATTCTTTCCAAACTTCTCAATAATATCTGTTCTTTCCATAGCATCCTTAATTGAGGTTGCTACTACATCTCCTATTTCTTCTTGATCAGAAACAAATTCTTTTGTCTTCTTAAAAAAATTCATAACGTTGGAACATCTATTTTATAATTTTTCTAATATTCTAAGCTTAGCACTTCTAGCCCTTGGATTCATTTTTATTTCTTCCTCAGAAGGAATTATTACTTTTCTATTTATCTGTTTAAATCCCAAATTTACAACCCCATAAATTTCATCCTTAACGATAATCCCATCGGCTCTTCCCGATTTAAAGAAGTTTTTAACTATCCTATCTTCTAAAGAATGATATGTAATCACCACTAATCGACCGCCCTTAGCAAGAGCATCTAAAGCCTGTTCTAACATTTCAGAAAGCACATCTAATTCTTTATTAACTTCTATCCTAAGAGCTTGATAAACTTGTGCCAAATATTTTTTTTCTTTAGCTTTTGGAATACAAGAATAAATAACTTTATAAAATTCATCAGATGTTATTATAGGCTTTTCTTCCCTCGCCTTTATAATTACATCAGATAAATGTCTAGCATTTTTAACCTCCCCATAATTTTTAAAAATAGCAGCTAACTCTTCAAATGAATAAGAAGCTAATATCTGAACAGCTGTCAAACTATTCTTTTGGTTCATTCTCATATCCAATTCAGCATCATACCTAAAAGAAAAACCTCTTCCAGCCTCATCAAACTCATGAGAAGACACACCTAAATCGGCTAATATTCCATCAGCTTTATCATAACCATAATATCTCAAAAAATTACGAAAATATTTAAAATTATGATTTACAAATTTTAATCTCTTATCGTCAGGAACATTATTTTGCGCATCCTCATCTTGATCGAAACCAATAAGCACACCATCATCACCGAGATGTTTAAGCAACTCTTTAGAATGACCTCCACCTCCAAAAGTTAAATCTAGGTAGACTCCATTAGTTTTGATATTCAGAGCCTCTATAGACTCTTTTAATAAAACTGGTACATGATATTCCGACATATTTTATTTTTTAAAAATTTCTGATGCTAAACTCGTTAACGACACTCCATCTAATGCTAGTGAATTATATTTTTCTTCATTCCATATTTGAATTTTAGAGTCTAAGGCTATAAAAACCATTTCTTTTTCAATTCCTACCTGTTCCAACATATTCTTGGGTAACAAAATCCTACCATTAGCATCTAAATTCACTTCTTTTGTCCCCCTACAAAACTCTCTAAAAAAAAGAATGTGTTTTTTATCAAAAAAATTCAATTTTAAGCGTATTTCAGCTACCATTCTTTTCCATTCACATAAAGGATACATATCTATACAATCTTCAAACAAATTCTTTTGCAACACAAAAGTATTTTCATCAGCATCGGCTACTTCTTTTCGAAAAGGAGCTGGCACAGAGACTCTAAATTTGCTATCCGCTTTAGAATTAAATTCACCTATAAAAGATATGTTTTTATCCATAATAACACCTCTATTCTACACTTTGCATTAAACATTGTAAAGATAAATAAAATATCCCACAACATTCCACTTTCTCCCACTTTTTTTATATTTCCATAAATATTTTTAATTAGTGAAATTTTTCCGTAAAATAATTTACATTTGTTCTGTGAATTTGTTATTTTTGACAAATATTTATGAACAGATAAATTAATATGAAAAACAATATCAACATAAGAAACAAAAGAGCCTCGTTTGATTACGAATTCATTGAAGAGTTCAATGCTGGCATGGTTCTTACTGGAACAGAAATTAAATCTATTCGAGCAGGGAAAGCTAGTTTAGTTGATTCTTATTGTTTTTTTAATGATGGAGAATTATGGAGTAAAGGTATTCATATTGCAGAATATAAATTAGGATCCTACTACAACCATGAAGCAAAGCGGGAAAGAAAATTATTGCTTACCAAAAAGGAATTAAATCGTTTAGAGAAGAAGACAAAAGAAGTTGGACTTACAATTATTCCTGTAAAGATATTTATAAATGAAAAAGGTATAGCAAAATTACGCATAGCTTTGGCTAAGGGTAAAAAACAATACGATAAAAGAGAATCTATAAAATTAAAAGATTCTAAACGAGAAATGGATAGGGCTATGAAATTTTAGAAAAGAATTAAATTAATAATATAATAATTACATTAACTGGAGTTTATTTATTTAAACTCCCCAAAAAATCTTATAGTATGTACAAAGATATTAAAACAGTTTCATTTGATGAGGCTGTTAAGATTGTAAAGTCTGGAGATAGAATTCATATGCATAGTGTTGCATGTGCTCCTCAGGGATTAATACAAGCTTTATGCGAAAGAGGAAGAAAAGGAGAACTTAAGAATGTAACAATTCAACACCTTCATACAGAAGGTAGCGCCCCTTATGCAGATGCAGAATTTGA
>Ga0172378_10000871_pt1 | contig 27345 bp, 42 predicted proteins | sample GrowelOW332metaG_FD_119755 | JGI IMG/M metagenome (GOLD analysis project Ga0172378, IMG submission 119755) | Groundwater microbial communities from an aquifer near a municipal landfill in Southern Ontario, Canada - Pumphouse #3_1 metaG | ecosystem: Environmental > Aquatic > Deep subsurface >...
CTTCTGTAAAATATATTCCCGATTTTTCGAGATTTTATTTCGATAGTGTGAATATTTATGAAATTATAATATAAGAAGTAGCGAAAAAAAGGAAGTAGGCAGAAAATGCAAATAGAAATGCGTAAAATAAGCGAGCTGAAACCATATGTAAATAACCCCCGAAAAAATGAAAAAGCGGTTGATGCCATTTCTGAGAGCATTAAAAAATTCGGATTTAATGTTCCACTCACGATTGACAGCTTTGGAGTGGTGGTAACAGGACATGCTAGGCTTAAAGCAGCGATAAAATTAGGGTTTGAAGAAGTGCCAGTCATAGTTCTTAATAAGCTCAGCTGTGATGAAATAAAAGCATTCCGAATTGTTGACAATAAAGTGGCTGAAATTGCAGAGTGGGATTTCAAAGCACTTGCAATTGAGCTCGAGGAAATAAATATTGATTTGTCCGCTTTTAATTTTGAACTACCTGATTCCAAGACAGCAGAAGAAGATGACTATAATATCAAACTTCCGAAAGAACCAAAGAGCAAAGTCGGAGACATCTACCAGCTGGAGAGACACAGATTAATGTGTGCCGATGCCACCATCAGTGAAAATCTTGAAAAGCTAATGGATGGCAAGACCGCCGACCTGGTTGTAATCGATCCACCGTACAATGTGGATTATCAAGGTACAGCTGGTAAGATTATGAATGACAAAATGCCGGAAGCGCAATTCTTTGGTTTTTTAAAAGATTTGTTTACAGCAATCGATAAACACCTCAAGCCTGGCGGAGCGTTTTATATATGGCATGCTGATAACCAGGGCAACTCCTTCCGAGAAGCCTGCAAGCTGATCGGATGGACGGTAAGGCAGTGTTTAATCTGGAACAAAAACGCTTTTGTTATCGGTCGACAAGACTACCAATGGAAACACGAACCGTGCTTGTATGGCTGGAAAGATGGAGCTGCTCATTATTTTATAAACGACCGTACATTCACAACAATTATCGAGCAGAACATTGATATTGACAAGCTTAAGGCATCAGAAGCAAGAGAACTTTTAAAGCAGATTTTAGGGGCGGATGTGCCAATCACTATAATTGACGAGGACAGACCACAAAGGAACGCAGAACACCCCACAATGAAGCCTGTGAGGCTCATAGGACGATTGATTTCAAATTCCAGCAAACCCGGTCAAATTGTCCTTGATACAGTCGCCGGGAGTGGTACAACAATGGTTGCCGCCGAGCAATTAAACCGCACCGCATATCTGATGGAGCTTGATCCGCGCTATGTGGATGTGATTATTGACCGTTATGAAAAGTTGACAGGCAACAAAGCTGAATTGATTAATAGGACTGAGAGGGAGGATAATGCAAGGGAGGAAACCAACACCGGCTAAATTAATTAATGCCTCTGATTTTAAAAAGTCAGAAGATGAAATATTAGAGCGTCAAGACATAGAAAATTCTTTACTTACAGCTTCAAAATTACGTTGTCCGACAAAGTTAAGCAAAGAAGCAAAGAGGGAATGGAAACGCTTGATGGAACTTTACAAGACCATGGACGCAAGAATTCTTTGTGATTTAGATACACAGTTGATTTCTATGTTTTGTGAAGCGACTGCAATATATAAAAAAGCACAGGAAACCTGGGTAAAGTACGAATCCGTAATTGCAACCAATCCTGAAGCACAACGAATACTTGATAAATGCATTTCAGTAATGAATCAGCAATCAAGTAATATCCGTGGGCTATCTGAGCAGCTATGCCTTTCACCAATTGGTAGGGCAAGGATGGGCTTAAACGCTGTCAAAAAAGAAAAGAAGGACGAACTTTCCCAACTGTTTGGGGAGGATGAATAATGAACTACATACAGGAATATATCAATGCAATAAGAAGCGGAGAGATTATTGCCTGTCAAAAAGTAAAAAAACTGTATTTTAACATAATTGAGCCAATTCTCAAGGATGAACATCCGCTTTATTATTTCAATGAAAAAAAGGCAGAAAAGTTTATAATCTTTGCGGAGCAGTACTGCAGACTATCTAAAGGTAAATGGAATGGCAAAAAGATAAAGCTTTTATTGTTTCAAAAAGCAAAATATCAATGCATATTCGGAATTGTTCGCCGGGACAATGATAAGCGAAGATTTAAAGAATTGTTTGATGTCAGAGGAAGAAAAAACGGAAAATCAACCGAAAATGCGGTGCTGGGAAATTATCTGACACTTGAACGTAAAGGTGCTGAAATATATGTAGCTGCAACAGTATCCTCACAAGCCCGTAGAGTTTGGGAAGAATCGCAGTATATGATTGATTGTTCTCCTGAGCTGTCGAGAGCACTAAAATACAAAGTATTCCCTATGCCGACTATATACAGCAAATCAACAGGCTCATATTACAAAGTGCTTTCCAAAAACGTAAAAACTTTTGATGGATTAAACTCATCAGGAGCAATTATTGACGAAGTTCATGAACTTGCAAGAGCGATATATGACGTTTTGGCACAATCGATGTCAGCCCAAGAAGAACCTTTGTTGAGTATGATTTCAACAGCAGGCTTTGTAAAATTAGGGTTGTTTGATGATAAATATGATTACGCAAAAAAAGTTCTTGATGGAACAGAAAAAGACGACACATTTTTCCCGTTAATTTACGAGTTGGACGATCCTGAAGAAATGAATGATGAAAAAATGTGGATAAAAGCCAACCCCGCGGTGGGGGTTATAAAGACATACGAGTATATAAGAGATTGCTTAAGCAAAATGAAAGGCGATCCGAATTTTGCAAACACAGTCAAAATAAAGGATTTTAATATTATCGGTGTTCAAAACAAAGTATGGTTAGAATATGACGTTTTCAACGTTGAAGATGAATATTCGGAAGAAGAACTGAAAAAGTTTGATAATACTATAGTTCTTGGTGGTATGGATTTATCGAGAACAGGAGATATGACTGCATTTACAACATTGTTATTCGATAAAGAAAAACATAGACCAATAGCAATTACTATGTATTGGGTTACTGCTAAATTTATTGAAGAGCAAACAAAGAAAAATTCTAAAATACGTTGGCAAGCCTGGATTGACAGAGGCTTTGTCAGAATCAGCGGAACTGAACAAATTGATTATCACGATATTGTCAATTATATTTTAAACAATTTTAAACAGCATGGATGGATGTATCGTTTTATAAATTATGACCGATATTCTGCACAGTACCTTATAAAAGAGTTAGCAATGATGGGTTATGCAGAAAAATACTGTTTAATACCAACAGCACAGGGTGCTCAAACATTAAGCATTCCAATGCAAACCTTAGAAGCTCATCTTATTACAAAAGTTATTTGCTATCAAAATAATCCAGTAACAAAATGGTGCTTATCCAACGTACAGTTGGAGCAGGACCGCAACGGAAACTACATGCCGAAAAAAGTCAATGACAACCGTGAAAACAAAATTGACGGTGTCGCAACAATACTAAACTGCTATGTCTCTCTTTGTGAGAACATGGATTACTACTTAAACTGACAGGAGGAATAATGGGAAAAATTATAAATGCCCTTTTAGGCAACAAAAACAAAGACAACTATAAGCTGTCAACACTTGATGCGTTTACTCCGTTTTTTAGTAACAGCGCAAACCCAAAGCTAAACGACACATTTATGTCCTGCTGTCAAGCACATGCCCGGCACGGTGCGAAATTTGCTCCGATGGTGTATTTAAAGGACAAACCCTCAACAGATAAAAAATATATAACTGATTTATTGTGCTTGCGACCTAATCAGCTAATGAATGCCCCTACCTTTTGGGAAAAGGTCACCGAAAACTATTTTGAATTAAACAATGTGTTTTTATATTTGGATTATGATTGGACCGATTATAAAAAACCACTTAAAGCCATATATCCATTAGACATTGACAACAATCAGATAGAAGTACGTAAGGGTGACAACAACAAGCTGTATATGCGTTTTGTGATGGAAGGTCAAGCATATATAACCGACATGGATCAGATTATACATATAGCAAGAAACGTAAATACTGCTGAATTTTTTGGGCAAAGCAACGAAGCTATCAGACAAGTGCTAAAAGTTATCCAAACCAACTATGAGGGCATAGACCAGGCAATAAAAACAAGTGCATTCTTGCGGTTTATCGTTCAGACCACAACTCCAATGAATGAAACTGTATTAGCAAAAAAAGCAGAAGATTTTGCAAATCAATATCTCGGAAAAAAATCAATAGGTGTCGCTTATTTAGATGCTGCCAATCAAGTGATTCAAGTAAACAGCCAAGGTAAATATGTTAATGCTGAAGAAATGAAATTGTTCGAGGATAAAATTTATAAGTATCTCGGCATTAATGAAAAAATCCTCACAGCTTCCTACAACGAAGATGATTATGCAATGTACTATGAATCAAGCCTCGAACCACTTGCACTCAAAATCATTACAGAACTCGAATACAAACTCTTTACAGAAAACGAGAGGGCGCATGGTAATCATATAGTTATAAATCAAGACCGCTTGCAAACCGCCAGCATGAAAACGAGAATTCTGATAGCAAACATAATTCAAAAATTGCCACAGTATAAACCGAACACAATTAATGACTTGTTGTTCCTCCCACGCACTGAATATGGTGATGAGGAATATAGCACGCTGAATTATGTTAAATCAAGTGAACAATCAAAATACCAGGGAACTGCAACAACGAAAAATGAAAACAAGGAAGGAGAGGGTGAAAATGGAGAATAATCCAATCGACAAGAGAATGCTCAAACACAATGACTATCGCAGAGAAATGCAAATCAGAGTCTTAGAGCAAACAGACAGTAATAAAATGATTATCGAGGGTATACCTATTGTTTACGACGTGGAGACAGTGCTATTCAAATATGAAGGTATTGAATACAAAGAGATCATTGTTAAAGGCGCGTTTGATGGTGCCGATATTTCAAAATGTTATTTGAAATACAATCACAGCGACAGTATTATGGCAATGGCACGTGTTAAGAACGGTACAATTAAGTTCGAAACCCGTGATGATGGAGTTCACTCTATATCAGAGCTTGCCGACACCACAGCAGGCAGAGACTTATATATACTGGCAAAACGTGGAGATATTGACAAAATGTCATTTGCTTTTTCAATAAAAGAGGAAGCATATGACAACGTAACCCACACTTGGAAAATCTATAAAATAGACACTGTCTATGATATAGCAGCAGTTGAGCAACCAGCGTACGACAGCACACAGTTATATGCAAGGAGATACGGTGACGTGGAGGCTACCCGTGTAAAAGAAGCGGAGGCTTTGGATTTGCAAAGAAAACGTGCTAAGGTACGCATGCTAATAAATAATTAAATTTTTGAAAGAGGTACCATATGAACTTAAGGCAAAGAATAGCAGAAATAAACAAAAGAATGACCGATTTGCAGACCGAACTCGATACTGCAACAGCTGAAAGAATTGCTGACATTGAAAAAGAATGTCGCACATTGAAAGATGAGAGGGAGAAACTTACTCGTCAGCTCGCCGATGAAGCAAGAAATGCTTTTGATGGCGGAACTACAAAGCCGACAACCGCAGAAACCGACAATGGCATATCGACAATGTCCAAGCGTGATAAAATGGCGTTTATCGTTGGTAAACAAGCAAGAAAGAAAGCATTTACCGACATTGAAAAAAGGGCGCTGGGAGTTGCTCTTACCACAACAGTAAATACATATCAAGCTGCAACTGCAGAACTTGACGGTGCAAATAACGCTGGTATATTTATCGGCACAAAACTCGTACTCGACTTGCTCAAAGAAGAGGGCAAGCTAAGTCCGATATTTGCTGATATTGCAATGACAGCAGTTCCTGGGCTTATTGATTATCCATACCGTGCATCACGCACCAAGGGTAAGTACAAAGCAGAGGGTGCATCCGGAACAGATAATCAAATGGAATGGACAAAGCTCTCCCTTAGCAAAGGTTACTTGCAGACAATTATTCCGATAACTGATGAAGTACAGGCTCTTACCGATTTTGATTTCGGCGCATATATCATCAGTCAGATTTTGCAGGATCTCAATGAAGATTCTGTTGAGCAACTCATATACGGAACAGGTGACAGTCAGATTAAGGGAATAACAGTCGGTGCTACCGCAGCAGTTGCAAATGGCTATACCGGGGACGTTACAGCTGCTGTCATAGCAGGCATAAAACAGTGTAAAGGAAAATTCCGCAGAGGTGCGAAGTTGTACGTTGCTCAGAATGTCGCTGATGATGTTTTGTTCTCAGTTGATGATAACGGCAATTTCAAATATCCGATATTCAATGGTACAGGCATCACATCAATCGGAACAGTGAGAATGGAAGTTGATGAAAATTTGAAAGACGGTGAATTCATAATCGGCAATGTCAATAAATATTTCAAGGTCAACTCTTTATTTCCTATGAGAGTTGAAACCGACCGTCACGCAACTAAAGGTATAACCGAATATATCGCATCAATATACTGTGCAGCTGCTCCATTCCCCGGAGCATTCATTCATGGAACAAAAAGAGCCTAATCGGATAACCGATTAGACAGATGGGAGGCTAACAATGGGTAGAAATGTTGAGGGTATGAAAGCTCTTATAAAAAACATTACAAATAAAGAGGTCGAGGGTAACACAAAAGGTGAGATCTTCGAAAAAATAAACCTGCAGTATGCAAACATTGCTCTCGCTCTTGCTGTTATCGACAGCGACGGTGAGGATATCGCAACTCCCACAATCGCCCTAAAAACTGGGGCGGTTGTGGGAAGCGGAGATGCTGTATCGGCAGAAGCTGACGGAACATACACCGTCAAATATGGAACTTATAATTATTCCATATCAAAGACAGGCTATCAGACAGTCACAGGCACGCTGACCTTTGGATATGACGAAGCAGAAGCAGGCGAAGCATCCGCCGAGGTTGTTCTCTTAACCCCTGCAATACTGACAATTGCTGTAATTGACGGCACAAGTGCAGTTGAGGGCGCAACAATCGTCTTGAAAAAAGGTGACACAATCGGTTCTGGTGATGTTGTAAATGCCGAGGTTGATGGAACATATAAGTGCCTTGTAGGCGATTATAATTATTCCGTTTCTAAGGATACATACGACACCGAAACAGGTGTAATTGAAATTACAGTTGATGACCTTGAAACCGCTGTAACAGAAGCAGTCACATTAACATTAACCGTATAAGTAAAAATATGAGAGGGGGTAAGCTATGGGAACAATCCTAACAAAAGATGAGGTAGCAAAGGCTATATATGTTGATCCTGATTTTGATGGAGAGGAGTTACAAAGACTTGCCGACCTCTCGTCAAGTTTTATCAAAAACAAGACCGGGTATGATTTTACACAAGACGAAGTCAAAGAACCATTAGCGGTTGAATGTGCAATGCAATATTGCCGACAGGCTTATTTTGGCTCGAAAGGCTACAACAAAGAGCATGATTATACATTAGGAATTGTTGGATTGATTGATGATTTACAGGTGATTGCAAATGAAAAACTATCCTAAGCGGCACACCGTGAAGTTCTTCCGAGTTGAACAGCGAAAGCAAGTTGTTGATGGGGAAATGATTCAAATAACGGTAAAGGTGTATTTAAAATATGCAAAGAGCGGAACGGTGTCAGGCATTGAGTATAATGCATTGCTTGAGGGGATTGATGTCAAAGCGTATGCCCGACAGCTTTCCACAGAAGAAAGATTTTCTGCAATGGCAATACAAGATGACAGTGCTATTGAAATTGTAATTAACAAGCGGTCGGGTATAACGCAAGATCTATATATGGAGTTTAAAGACAAAACCTATCAGATAGGCGCAGTCGATAATTTTATGTTTGAAGATACTGAAATGAAATTCCGAGCAAAAGAAGTAATACCGCCTTTGTTTGATAAAACTGAATACGGAGGATTTTAATATGACAACCGCCAATGCGATAGCAGTATCGCAAAATGAAATTGTAGAAATATTGACTAATGCAGGGCTGGTTGACGGCGAACAAGCCACAACACAGCAAGTGAAAAACAATATTCTGTTTTGGGACAGTGTATTAAAATCCAAAGTCGCATCTGATACGCAGATATATGCCATATGGTCGTTGGTTTCAACAAATAAAAAAAGCAATGCAGATAATATGGTTAATGAACGTGAAGCGTTTGTTGCAATCGATATTTTTACACGTCGTCAGCCATCAACTGCAACAATTCAAAATTTAATTAGTGAGATTGAAAATCAAGCATTGAATAAGCAGTGGACGTTTGAATTTGACGGTCCTGTCGATTATGAAATAATCACTGCAATTTATCACTTGAATTTTAATTTGACTAAAATTTTAATATAAGGAGAAGAAAATGGGATTTAGAAAATTTCGGATAGCCCCGATAACTTCATGGGTGTCTGATGATGGTTATCCAGTGTATGGTTCCTTTGTTAAACTACAAAACGTAGCAATTGCAAATGAACTCAATTCAGTAGAACTCAATATAACCAATACAATAAAAGAAAAAACGTTTAAAGCAGACGATAAAGAGGAAATTCAAAAAACTGTTGTTCGTTCCACAGGAACGCTTAAAGTATATGAATGTATTCCATCTGTTGCACGAGATATGTTCGGATATGCTGAAGATGCAAATGGAAATACACTGGAACGTTTGAACAGTACCGAGAAAAAACGCTATGGTGCATTTTTTGAAGGGAAAACATCAAAAGGAACAAAATACCAGAAATATCTTTATGATGTGGAATTTGAAGAAATGTCAGAAGCGTTTCTGACTGATAATGGAGAGGAATCTCCAACACTTGAAATTCCCTTTACTGTCAGATTTCCTGAAATTGACGGTGATATTATACGAGCTGCAACTGTATATGAGGGTAACAATGGTTGGGTAACAGGAGAGCCGACAATCATGTATAAAGGCGTTGAAGCAGAAGCTGGACTTATTCCGCTTAATGCACCAATTATATCTATTGATGAGAATAATAACATTAGTTGGGCGGCGATATCCAATGCTTCAAACTATGTTGTTGTAGTTAATGGTGTTGCACAGGCGGCGCAGTCAGAGCTTGAATATGCTGCAAAAACAGCCCTTGGCTCTTACAGTATATTTGTAATAGCCAAAGGTGATCAGACTACATATGCAGACAGTTCAAACAGCAATGCAGTAGCTTATACAATAGGATAACGAGAGGGAGATATCTACTATGATTTATGAATTTAAAGGTCACAAAGTAAGTAATAGCTTAGCTGTTTTTAATTATTATAAATCGGTTACTGGCACAAGCCTTGACCGTGATATAAGAAAAATGAAACAGCTGAATGATGTGTTGCAAAATCCTGATGCAACAGATGATGAAGTATTAACTATTCAGGAAAAAACTGATATTGATATATGCACAACAGTGCAACTCATATATTATTCAATGCGTTGTGCTGCTGAAAAAAAGGAGCTTGACCTTGGTGAAGTTAATGATGAAATAGATATCTCCGATCTTGCTGATGGCTCTCTTCAGGAATTAATAATGAAACTTGTTGAAGTTAAAAAAAAAGAAACCGCAAAAGCGGAAACGCTTCGGTTTTTAAAACGGAAGAAATAGATTGTGACAAAGCAATCGCTCTTGCGTTTTCAAAGTTACATTTGCCAGGTGAATATTTGAATTATTGGTCAATAGATGATTTATTTGAGTATCTCGATATGTGTGAAAGCCTTGAAAAAAAAGCTAAAACAGGTGATAGTATTGAAACCATTAATAATTCTGATGAAATGGAACGGTTTTAAATTATGCCAAGTGAATTGCAAGATTATATTAACAACAAATTGACCGTTGTGGGAAAAGCTGCATATGAAGCTATTGAAGAGGTTGTTACTGAAGAAGCAAATGCTTGCTATGATGAAATAAAGAAAAACACACCAGTTGAAACAGGTGGGTTGCGTGATTCTCTTGAAATTAAAACAATTGATGGAAAGACAATAATCAAAAACAAAAGTAAACAATACGGATATACAATTGATTATGTAGGATATAACAGTAAAGGCGTACCTTATTCCTATATAGGTCGTGCTCTTAACAAAGGTACAAGCAAAATTCCCGCAAGGAGGCACATAACAAAAGCAGTAAGAAAACTTAAAGGAATGGACGATCGAATTCATCAAAGATTTTTAGATAAGGTTGATAAAGAAAAGGAGGGCTAACTTGGCGACAACAGTTACACGTGAGCTTAAAGAGATTAATGCTGAAGTGGTAAAGCTTAATAGCGGTATTAAAAATGCAACAAATCAAAATAGACAGCTCGATAGGTCTTTAAAGTTAGATCCTTCAAGTACAGTATTGCTTACTCAAAAAACCGAAAATTTAAGGACACAACTCACACTTGCTACTCAAAAAGTAACAGCCTTAAAAAATGCACAAAAAACAATGCGTCAAGAAGTTGATGCCGGCAAAGGTACTGAAGATGAATATAAAAAAATATCCATTGAAGTTGCAAAGGCTGAAGCTCAGGTAAAAAGTTTTACAACACAAGTCAAGCAAGCAAATAATCAAAAGCTTACCAATTTGCAAAGTAATTTGCAAGGAGTCAGCCGTGCTGCAACGGTTGCCATTGGTGCAATTGTAGCTCTTGGATATAAATATACCGAAACTGGTGATAAAATATCCAAAGCAACAGCCAAATATATGATAAGTGCTGAGGAGTTTCAGCAAGGCTCTTTTATATTTGACAGGACAGCAGGGAATGCAGATGACTATGCTGCTGCACTTGAAAATATACAGCAGCAAATGTCCGCCGTGGCAAAAGGATCCTCAAGAGCAATTACTGCTTTTGAAGCCATTGGAGTTAGTGTTGATGAGCTTAATGGAAAAAGCACAGCAGAAGTCTATGACTTAATTATAGGCAAATTACAACAGATTGCTGATGCAGATGATAGATTAACACTCGCTAACACATTATTAACAACAGCAGGGTATGGCGTTGCACAAGTATCTGAATTAACATCTGAAGAGCTCGAAGCACTAAACGAGCAGCTTGCGTTAAATGGAACGTTAACACAAGAAGAAGCTGATGCAGCCGCAGAACTTAAAGACCGCTGGGAAAACTTCGAACTGCAAATGCAAAAAGTCATAATGGATTTAGGCGAATCGCTTATTCCGCTTATGGATAGTCTTATTGAAATTGCGAGCTTATTAATTCCGGTTATCTCAGTGGTTGCAGGAATTTTCGGAGCAATGCCAAAATCAATGCAATTTATTGTAGCTATAATTTTAATCTTACTTGCAATATTGCCAAAACTCATTGCAATAATAAAAGTTGTAAACACAGTTTTAGCAATAACCAGAGGACTTGGTATAAGTAATCCATTTATTATGATTGCAACAGCAGTAGCAGCGTTGATTTTACTTCTTGTTTTACTTGCAAAATGGCTTAATAGTATTTTTAACAAATCCTATTCACTTGACGTAGATACAAGCTCACTCGGAACTGATATTTCTTCTTTGACGGGACAAGCAACAACTACAGCAACAACAAGTACAACCGATACGACTACAAATTATTACGACTATAGTACAACAAATGTTGAAGCTCACACAGATGCTGATATCGACGATATAGCCGAACAGTTATCAACAAAAATAAAAGTGGGAGGTGGATAATGCGTAAATTTGAATTGCAGATTTTCGACGATGCTCAAAACATGCTTGATCGTTTTCCTCTTGATAGGGTTGTATCACCATCAGGACTGGGATTTACGCAGGAATTAACGGTTGTTGAAACAAAGACAGTTGATTACATAGTCGATAGAGCTATAAAGAAAAATGACATTAAAATGACGGTCGTGTTTAACGAACCATTAAGCTATTTAAAAGCTAATAACTTCCGTGCGTGGTATGCAAAAAACATAAAAAACAAAGTGGTTTTAAAATATTCAGACGGTACAATGGATAGATATATGGATGTAGCAATAAAAGAATTTAGCGTTTCTGAAATAGATACAGGAGCAAATTCTGTTCCTATGACACTCCAGCCATTAACTCCGTTTTACGTTTTAAAACTTAAGCGAGTATTAACTGCAATTTTAACTAACGGAAAACAATATAGTTATGGTTATCCGTATTCATACGGAGGTGGACAACTTGAGGGCAACGTTATTGAAAATGACTTCTTCGAGCCAACACCGCTTTATATAAAAGTAAATGGTCCGGTTGTAAATCCTGTTATTAGTTTAAAAGATGAAAGCGGTAGTATATACGCAACAGTAAAATTTAATGATGTAACGCTATTAAAAGGGCAATCTCTTGTGATTGATGCTATTAACACTAAAATACAATATTATTCCGATTCATCCGCTGAACCTGTAGATTATTATAATTACTTGGATAAATCGCTTAATTCATTTTTATATGCTCAGCCAGGCACTTCGTCTTTAACAGCAAATCTCACCCAGGATGATCCTGATTCCTCAGTGCAGATAGTCTATGTTCAGTATGTATTATAGATAGGTAAAATTATGTATTACGTTTTATACGATAAAGATTTTAATGCGTTGGGTACACGTAAAAGCTATCCATGTAATAGCTGGAGCCTTGCAAAACGTGCTAATGAATTTGACGAATTAATCATCGAAGGTATGGCTATTGAAAGCGACGATAACGCAGCATATGTTGGCTTACATGATGAGTATTTAAAACTTGGAGAAATGAACACACTTGAAGCGGGAACGCTGAAAGCAATAGCGTTTGCAGGACTTCCTGTTACTAAGAGTGGAAAAACAAAAATTAACGCAATCGATATTCGGCAATTACTGAACAATGATTGCGTGATTGATTTAACCTCGGTTAATTCTGTTACGGCATTATACTCCGAGTTATTAACGTGTTTATTTGATACCTCACGGAATGGATATTCAAATATTGGCTTCACTGTTTCATCCCCGAATTTAACAGAAACAAGCGGTATAACTTATAATTCTGATGCTCTTGAACCCAGCAAAGCTGTAGGAAACGTTTGGGATACAATACAAGCGGTAAATTCCGTGTACGATTGTTATGTTGAAGCAAAAGTTAATTTCATTGATAAAACCATATTGTTTAAGGTTCGACGGATAATCAACTCTATAAGTATAAAACTTGAGGACTTTGGTGCAAGTCGAACCAAAAGAGACACCACAAAAACAAATAGAGCCGCGTGTTACGCTAAGGACAACTACAACACAAAGACAGTTTATTATTTACAATCAGATGATGTCGTTGCAACCGAGGCAACAGTTGACAGCGATAAAATTCTATATCCGCCTGTAGTTGAAATTTTTGAGGAAAGCACTCTTGCCGAAGCACAGGTGAAAGGGATTCAAAAATTATATGAAAACAGATATAAATCAAGCGTTGAAGTTCCGCTTGACAATAAAATGGGGTATTTACTCCGTGATATTGATTTAACATATATGGTTGATATATATGAATATAAAACACTTCCCGTAATGGAAGTATATAATGATTCCAAAGGAACACAAAAAATTAAGCTCGGCAGATTGGAGGAATACTGGTGGCGTTAAATTTAATAAGAAAAAACAATCAGGCAGAGGTTACAGCATATCAAGATACAGTACTTTTCCATGCCATGAAAGGCATAAATGGAGTGTTTCCAAATGTCGGAGATGCTTTTGCTCTTTCATACAATTCAACAAATCAGCAAATGACCATTAATTCTGGCATGGGAATGTTATACGGGCGACAGTTTGAAATCCTGGAAGGTGACACTATAGTTTGGGACTGGAGTGCATTAACTGGTGTAAAATACATATCAGTTTATATAGAAATTGATTTAAGAGATCCCACTGCTGAAACTGCAGCGTTTAAATCAACGTATGCGAGCCTTGGGTTTCCAACTATAACCGATGGTGACAACCTAATAATTAATCGGACAGGTGTGGCTCGTATGCTGATGTTTTATATATATCGTAATTCTTCAGGCTCAATGACCATAACACAAAAATATAATTCAATTCGTGATAATTGGATAGCAAATGCTGATTTTGCAACATTTTGTAACGCTTCTGGTATTTCAGGAGACAGTAGCAAAGTTGGCGGAAACAGTATATTTGATAGCTTCGGTATATTAAAACTAAATATGCGGAGCTCTCAAACAATTACTGATATTATCACTTATAAACGTGTGCTGTGGTCGGGATCACAAATTTTCAATCAGACAACTAATATAGGAACACAAATAAGCATAACAGACAATATTTCAAGCGGAGATTTTCTTGAAATTGTATATAAACCTTTTTATACAAGCAACAACACAATTACCATACAAGAACGTGCTGTAGTTGGAGATATTGGCATAATAGAAAATGGAAGTTCAGTGCCAGGGGTTACATTTACATCTATAATAAGTAACGCAATTGTCAATAATGGCATTTCAGCATCAAGTAATTCATTCACTGTTAGCGGTAAAACGCTTATATACCGAGGCGGTCAGTATTTATCAAACTTTGCGAATGATGGTGGGCACGTTTATACAACCTTTGATATGCGGTTATTAAGAATCTATAAAATCGTAGGGGGCAATAACAGATGAGATTACTTGAAAAATATCATGTTGAACAAACCTTCTTTGATGGCGCACAGCTCAATTATTATATTACTAATAACAGTTCCGGACGTGTTTTCGGTTTAGATATATCATATACAAGTCAACAATTACTTATTAGTGCAGGATTATTAATTGTGAGAGGGTACCGTGTTAGTTTTGGAAATGAAATTCTTATTTCATATGATGCTTATCCGGCATCAAACGAAACGCAAAATTTAATTTTACGCATTACCGTAACACAGGATGATTCCTCTGCAATTATTACTACTGGAACAATAACCGCAATGGATGATATTGATAATGGTGTTGGAACATATGATCATTTATTATGCACTTATACTGTTGGTGCTAATGGAATAATTGAGGTTAACTCGCAAATTCGAAATATTAGCAGAGGAACAAGCAACGGAGGAGTTAATCAAACCGAAACAGTAAATCTCAGCGAATCAGCTCTTGTGACGTATATGGCAACACTTACAGATGGTGTTTATATTGTAAATACCCAAATGTCTGGGGATGAGTTCCTGTTTATTCAAAAAAACGGTCAGCAAATTGGCAGATATAACGGAGTAGGTGAATCGTATCAGTGGAACGCAGATAATCAAGGCTGGGTGATGGCTGCAGGTGCAGGAGGTGGCGGAACACATTGGATATCAGGAACATTAATAACAGGCACAGGAAGCAATATATTAAGTTATAATACTACTCTCTATGGTCAAGCAAACATGGATGATATTTACCTTAACACCATTACTCAAAACACATATACATGCATATATAAAGATCAAGAAAAAACAGGTTGGAAATATGAAGGTAGTATAAAAGGCTTAACTGGTGATTCGGTACATATTCGCTATTCAAATTATCAGGACGGTACAGGCTTTACAACAACGTGGAACAACTCTCAACCATATATGGGCATAGCAATTGGTCAAACCGCGCCCACACTCAAATCAGGATATACATGGACTAAATTTATTGGCAATTATGTTGAGATAGCTGAAGATGAAACATCAACATTAATAAGCTATACTATAGTAGACAACGCAGATAAAACATTCATAGCAAATAGTATTAGTTCATTGGCAATTACAATTCCTGCACAAATGTATCACGGTTTCTATTCTGGTGTAAATATGAAAACCTCAAGTATTCCCACAGCCCTTACATTTATAAATAATTCCGATTACACTTTAAAACTGTTGCAATTCGGGGTTAATGTTGAGAACTATACACCAATGACAAATAAAGCCGTTAACCTTGCATTTTTCTGTGATGGAATATATATATACTGTTACATAAACGAGGTTTAATATGAATTATGATTTTATCAGATATAAAATCCGTACAATTAAAAACGCATCGTTTAAAGTTGTATTTTTCAGTGCATCCGCTGATACAGAATCGCAATTTGATATTAGTATAAATAATAGCACGGGAGGAATTCCTACGATATGTGTAGTTGGCGGAAACCTAAACCTTGAAACAATTGTACCAGCAGTGCAGGCGCTGATAGTTGAAATAAATGTTGAAAGTGGCTTGTCAATTGATGAAAAGTTGACATTGCTATTATCAGAAATCGCAAGCACAATTATCAGCATATCCACATCAATGTTTATTACCCATATTAAATCAACGTCATTGCATTTAAGTCAAAGACTTATTGCAAGTAATACAATGCTTATTGATGCAGAAGCAAACGTTGAGAGGGAAGTGAACACAGATATTCCTGTTAACATAAGTGTTGATAGTATGCTTAATGCAATGACTTCACAGTTGCTTACGTTTATAGTAAACAATATTATAGATATTGATAGTGATTCTATTATTGATTTACCAAATCCACTAAAGAGTACCTGCGTTTTTGCAAACAGCGTTATAAGCCAGAGTGAAATAAAACAACCTAATGCTTCACTTGTTGATAAAAATTATACTGCAATTATAAATTCAAATGTATTTTTAAAAAATCCGTCTTCATCAACAGCAGATGAATCTGGAGCGGTTGAAGTCGTTTGTGTGTTAGGTATGTTACGGTACACCCAGCTGAAAGACTATGACACATCAATACTTTTAAATATGGATAATCAAAACTTATTCGATTTAAAATATCAATTAATATTATAAATAGAAAGGAAATTAAAATGATTACACAGGGAAAAGCAAATGAAATTTTAAACCATTTAACAGGCAGGTTACAATCTGTAGCAAGCATCACGGCGGTTTATCTGGGCTTATCAACTACCACTCCTACAGCCGACGGTAGCAATGTGACAGAGCCTGTAGGTAACGGTTATGCAAGAGTTTTGCTTGGTAATACAAGTCAAGCGTTAACACAAAAAATGAACGCAGCAGATGATGGGGAAATAACAAATAAAGAGATAATATACTTTCCTGAAGCAACTGGTGCTTGGGGCAGCTGTACGCACTTATGCTTTTATATAGCGGTAAGCGGTGGAACACCCTTTGCGTTTGGTGCTTTGACAACTTCTATATCGCCCACAACAAATACTATCCCTATTATTCGCGTGGATGGGTTAACACTCACTCTCGCTTAGGGGGGGTGAGTTAAATGTCCAAAACACCGATGCTCGGGCTTGAATTAACAACAGATGATGTAACAACTTTTGAAAATTGGCGCAAAGCCTTGAATGGTCAGGGAGACGGAACAGAAGGAAGCCCTAAATCAAACGCACAACTAATTGATGAATTTGCAATTTCTATTTATGGAACAAGCGGTCAGGTTGTCCTTAATGCTGAACTGTGGTCAGAAAAGGTATATAGCATCAACGTGACACAACTCGGTGCCTACGATGCAATATTCTTTTCACCATCAACCCTTGCAGACAAAACCGCCCTTGAAAATGCAAATATAATAATGTCCACCAATGGCTCAATTATAACCTTCACAGCAGAAACAACTCCAACAGCAGATATAACAATCGATTATTTTATCACGAGGGGGCGATCAAGTGAGTAAAGCATTTTTATACGGGGTGGGCGCTAAGCCTGCCCTGCTGGGCAGTAAGTCAATAACAGCAAACGGTACATATCTTGCATCAGGAGACAATCTCGATGGGTACAACCAAGTAGAGGTAGCTGTAGCCGGAAGCTCAACTCCTTCAGCAGCACCATCGGATATTAACTTTTACGACTACGAAGGAACGCTATTATACTCATATACAATCGCAGAAATGCAGGCACTCAATCAACTCCCTGTGCCTCCATCTCATAATGGTTTAACTTTTCAAGGTTGGAATTGGACGCTCGTACAATTGCAAATGGAAAATGCACCCATGGATGTTGGGGCAATGTATATTACCGATGACGGGAAAACACGAATACTCATAAGTATAAAAGAAACCGCGCGGATGAATTTTCCGATACGGTGGAGCCAGACCGTCTCTGAAGGAGTCGAAATTGAATGGGGTGATGGTTCAGCTGCCGAAACTGTCAGCGGGACCGGCGTGAAAACGCTTACACACGCATATGCGGGTAAAGGAAATTATACAATAACACTCAGTCCCGCCTCCGGGTGTGTGCTGGGCTTGGGCGGCGCTACTTCAACCTATGATGGCGTTGTGCCTATTATATCAAACGAAAATTCAAACAGAGCCTATGCAGCTTTAGTTACTGAGATTAACATTGGGCTACGTGTGACAACACTTACTTATAGCCTATCACAACTCTATGGTTTAAACGCCTTGACAATACCCACAAACGTTACAACAATAGCCGATTACGCCATTGTTATGTGCTCTTCGCTAAGACATCTCACCTTCCCTGTGAATGTGATAAGTATCTCTGGTTCTTATAGTCTATACGGAAACTATGCTTTGAAAACAGTTGCGCTGCCCTATAATTTTCAGAGCCTTAATAGTACGGTGTTCGTTTACTCATCTGAGTTAGTCCGCCTAACCCTTCCGAGTACAGTGAATAACATAGGGAACTCAGTATTTGATAGGTGTCTCGGTCTATCTACAATAACAATCCCAGCGCTCGTGTCTGTTATAAATAGTGGGACTTTTAGCTCGTGCTTTAGCCTTGGCGCAGTACATCTAAAGCGGTACAATCCACCTACGCTACCATACAGATCCGCCTTCGATACAGCTGCATCAGATTGTGTTTTTTATGTACCCGTAGGACGACTCACCGCGTACTCGACGGCGACTAATTGGACGGCATTTGCATCCCGTATGGTGGAGGAATAATATGATAGTAGAAACATTGCTCGAAAATGACTTAATCGAAAGACACAGCGATCAAGACGTTTATATCAAAAACGAAGTCACTGGCTATGAGTACGAGTCAGCAATCGATAAAACAAATGAGTGGCGAGTATCAAACGGCTACCCCGAATATACATACACCGAAACTAATAGACCAGTAGAAAAAGAAACGGAGAACGACATATGATAACTATTAACATATGGGAACTAATTGTATTGTTCAGTATTCCTTCAGGAGTAACAGGATTTTGCTTTTGGATGATACAACGAAAAATCAAAGAAAGAGACAAGCATATAGAATCACGTGAAGTCGCCCGAGAAAAACAGATAGAGGAACGTGAGGCAGCTCGAAGGAAGCAAGAACTGTTTACAATCAAAGGCACTTCGGCAGCAATAGCGCTCTGTGAAGCGACAGCCAGAGCTGTACAGCGAATACCGGATGCACATTGCAATGGGGAAATGCACAAAGCCCTTGAGTATGCCGAAAAAGTCAAACATGAGCAAAAAGATTTCCTGTCTGAGCAGGGAATCATTGCAATATTTAATTAAAAGAAAGGAAAAAAATCATGAACAACACAACTTCCATTATTCTCGTAGTACTTTGTTACATATTCGTTTCTGCCATAAAAACAACAAAGCTAAATAGCAAGTGGTATCCCTTGATATCGTGCTTATTTGGAGCTGCTGTATCACTATTGCTGTTCTATGTTCAACCCGAAATTCTCGGAGCGGAAACAATTCAAACAGCGATATGGTCAGGAATGACAGTAGGGCTTGCAGCAACGGGAGTAAATCAAGTGTTTTTACAGCAAATTAAAGCAGCAAAATCAGACGCGCAATCATTAACAGACATTTTAACTGACACAAACAAAAAAGAATAAATCAAAATATAAATAAAAGAAAAGTAAAAACAATATTAATAAAAGAGAGCGGTAGGAATACGTAAGCAGCTCTACAAATAACAAAAAAGGCGATACGATTGTGATTGTACCGCCTTTTTACTATATTATAAGATTATTATAAATTGTAGTTTTTTTGTTTTTATTAGTTTATTGTAGATAATAAGCCGAAAGCACCATGAACAAAAAATAACTTTGTGTTCGGCTTATTATCGTTTGGTGGAGGCGGCGAAAGTTCATCCGAACACTTTGACATGCTTTCAAAATCTTCTGCATTCTCAGCAGCTTTTTCTATGAGGTCTATTGACAAATCGTTATGTTCCCCACCGTAGTTATAAGTGATTATAAGCTTATCATCATAGAGTATAACTTTGTGTATGAACATATCTATGATTTTTTGTTGATATGCTTTATCTTCTATATCGCCACCTTTAAACATTTGGAGGAAAAATATAACTTGTTCACGTTCGATTTTTGTATATTCAATTTGTTCTTTAATAATTTCAGCATTAATGTCCTGCTTTTCTGTTTCTAATTGCATAAGCCTATCTCGTGTGGTTTCGGTAAAAACACCTTGTTCAATGGCACGCATTATATTTTTTATTGAGTTTTCAGTATCTTTTAAACGATTTTCATGATAAGCAAGCATTGAATGATCCATAAGTTCTGCGTTTTGCTCCTCAATTACTTTGTCAGCAATATACGCTATTATTTCATCTTTTAGTATGAAGTTTACGGTACGTTCTGTTACAAGCTTTTCAATGTATTCTTTTCGAACAGACTTTTTATTACAAGTGTGTTGCCTATGTTTATGATTTATACAAGTGTAATAATAGAAAGAGTTCCCGCCTTTACCGGTTCCACTATTGCCAATCATAGCACCTGTACAATGTCCACAGAAAAGTTTAGATGTTAGTAGAAAATCAACTTCGCCTCGTGAACGTGATGGGACTTTTTCCTTTTTATCCATAGTTTTTTGAATTCGCTCAAAAAGAGCCTCCTCTATTATTTTTGGTATACCATTTAAGACTTCGACATCACGCCACCGATAAACACCTATATACTGTTTGTTGCGCAATATACGAGCAATACCGGTATGTGAGAAACTGTTGCCTTTTGCTGTTTTTATATTATTATCATCAAGGTATTCGATTATTTGTGAAACAGTAGAGCCACCGTCATACATTTTAAAAATATGTTGTACGATTTCAGCTTTCTCAACGTCTATTTGATAATGTTTATCTTTGTCTATATAAAATCCTAAAGCAAGACCGGAGCCATTGTATTTACAATGATAAGCTCCTTCTCGCATTCCTCGTATAACGTCTTCTCTGATTGTTTCCCACTGGTATTCAGCTAATCCTTCAAGTACGCTTTCAAGTAGAATTCCGTCTTTTCCTCCGGGTATACATTCAGCAGCGTAAAAAACTTTAACACCATTCTTTTTTAGTTTAATCTTATTATAAATGATTTCTTCACGGCTTCTCCCGAAGCGATTTACTTTCCAAACAATAACAGCATCAAAAAGGCTTTTTTTACTATCTTTCAACATATGTTGAAATTCTGCTCGATTATCAGTATGACCGCTTACAGCACTGTCTGTATAAGTACCCACTATACTAATATCGTTCGCTTTTGCATATTTAATACATTCACGCAACTGCCCCTCAATACTTTGCTCTGTTTGTTTTGGACCAGGCGAGTATCGAGCATATATTACAGCATTCACTAATAATACCGCCTTTCATTGTTAAAAAACAGCTATTTTGATTATGTACTTATCATCATCATTTAACTCAACAGATTCAACACAGGCGCTGTCTATATCATTTTCAGATAAATTTTTATTTTTTAAATAACCTAATTCTAAACCATTTTCATCAGTAATCAAAAATCTTTGCTTCTCTTCATCATATTCGGTCTTAATTGGGTTGCCAGACTCCATCAACGCAATATTTTCTTGCATATCATTAGTCAAGTTTGATGTTAGTTTGAAAACAGTATAACCATTTGCTCTTTCTAACCAATTTTGATATTTATCTTTTTCTGGTATTGACGGCTTACCATAGAACCCTAATGTTATAGTTGACACTGGTTTGTTTTCGGCAAATGCGACGATAGGCTTTTTCATTCTTAAATAATCATTAACCATATCTTGTAAAGTGCCTTTATATAAATAACCAATTATTTTATCATCAGATGAAAGAATCGCAACAGCATTAGGATCTGCCTTTAATTTTAATAGATCCCCAATATTAACATTGTGAGCTGCAGCTGCATATTCATTCATTGCAACGCACGTAAATTTAACCTCATGATATTTATATTTTAATTCATATTCCTTGTCATTTAATGTAACTGTATTAAATAAATTTGAAGTATTTTGTGTTGTGTTAGTACGTGTCTCATTATAAACATGATCATCTTTGCTCTTGCCTTTAACACCTTTATAAGCTCCAATGCCAGCAAACAAAAGAATAGCGGAAGCAATAAACATAAAAGCAGCAGTCAAAGGTTCTACATTCCAAGATAACAACATAATAAGAAACGCAACACCTGAACCGATCCAACAGATAATATAAGTAGCATTATATTTATTCATTATGTCCTCCTAATTTATAGTGATTAGCACTCGATTGTTTTGTATTATTTTATTTTTTATGAAGTTTTTCCGCAATCTCTACAGCTTCTTTAACGTCCTCTATAGTTGCACCTTTCGCAAGTGAAAAGCGTATAGGTAACTCAGAACGATTTTCCAACTCCTTAAGATAATCTTTAAGCTCTTTGTCTTTGTCGACAGAGGGCTTATTTTTTTCACAAAGCATAAATATTTACCTCCATTTAATAATTACAAATTTCCACGTACCTGCACAACCTTACCGAGAATGCGAACGGGAAGTTCTTCTATTTCTTTATTAGTAAAATGCATTGGCTCAAAAGTAGAATTGAGAGGGATTAATACAATACCGTCTTTATTCATTTTTTTAAGCTTTTTGCACGTGGCTTCATCTCCGTTAACAATAGCAATAACGATATCCCCACTGTCTGCATCAGGCTGAGAACGGATGATAACTATATCTCCGTCCCATATGCGAGGCTCCATGCTATGACCTTTAATTTTCAGAGCGAAATATTCACCGTTCCTTGCCATATCCTCGTCAATTTCCTCATAATCAATAATATCTTGTATGGCTTCCACCGGTATTCCTGCCGGAACTGTGCCATACACAGGTATCTTAACCCCCTTTTTACGAGGGGGTATTTTGTTGCCTAAAAGATAATCAGTAGTAACACCAAAGTAATCGGCTAATTTTTTTACTGTATCAGAATTTGGGCTTGCACCATTCTTCCACCCATTAACGGTAGCACTTGAAATACCTAATTGTTTAGCAACGGGATTAGGTTTTGTGTTACTTTTAATACATAACTCATATAGAATATCCCAAAACATTTGAATCAAACTCCTTTGTCTATAAATTACAATATTTTTGCTAAGATTTTATGCAAGTATACAAATATCGTTAAAACGATAAAATATGTCTTGACAATATCGGTAAAACGATATATCATATAAACATATACAAAAACTTTTCACCATTTAGGGTACGCAAAAAGCCTCCTGACAATGCAGGATAGCAGAACGAATATTGTGTAGCAATAATATTTTATCATAGTTTATTATGTATTGTCAAGGGTTTTAAACAAAATTTACCAAAAAAAGAGAGGAAATGACGAAAAATGGCAAAAAACAATATTAAAGCAAGAGCATATATGCTGGGAATTAAGATGTTGGACATTGTGCAAATAATTGTCCAGGAGAACCAAGACCACCCACAACTAAGCAAAGTAACTCCAGCAAAGCTGAGTAAGGCAATACAAGAGGGTTACATAGGAAGTGATCTTGACCGCCTTATTGAGGCGGAAGCGGACAGAGTGCTCAGAGAGCTTGAAACCGAAAGAGCAACCTTGGAACAATCAAAATTAAATACAGCTATAAAATAATAGGAGGATAGACAATATGAATCAAGGCGTAAATTTAAAGGAAATTCCTAATTATGAAATGAAATATCTTGCACAAGCAACACTTCGTGCTGTTGAAAGATTTTTTGAAAGCCCCGACGTTAAGGTGAAATATCAAGCGTGGCTCACGGAATATAAGAAGAAAAAAGAAACACAAGAGATCAGAGATTGTGGAATTACAGCAAATTAAAAGGGGAGGGATATTAAAATGCTACTACAAATAATTATCATAATAATTGGCTACTGGGTGATATTAGCCCCAGCAATAGCATTAGCAATTAAATTAACATATAAGCATATTAACTATAAAATAAATCAAAAGTTAAAGGAGAACAACAGCTATGTGTATGGATAAAAGCAAAAAAAACTGTCGGACATGCCCTCACAACGGGGAGACTGCCGATTGTCCTAAATACAAGGCAAAGGCTACTTGTGCAGCGTGTCTTGGTACGCATTATAAAAGCGAAATGATATGTTTTTATGATATGGAGCGAGGCAAAGACATGTATATATGCAAAAAGTGCGCTGATGACGAGCTTGTGGCAAAAGCTGTGAGAGGAGCGACAAAATGCAAACAGCAACGATAACGGTATCTGTTTTAAAAGAGCTGCTCCCTGTTGATATTGAACGGCAGGTTAGGTTACGGTGGATTGAAATAAAGGCGATGGGCTTATCTTATGATGAGCTTGTTATAAGATATCAGAAATATAAACACAAAGCGTCAGATGCTCTCATGGAGAATACAGGAGCACACACAAGGCTTTTAATTCTGCGTGAAGCTTATGCGAGAGAGGCGGAGAGGGTGAAAGGGTTATGAGAGAAATATTGTTTAGAGGAAAAAGAATAGATAATGGAGAATTGGTAGAGGGATATGTATGGATATCAATAACTGGATCTTGTTCCTCATGTTATATTACCATAACAAACGGAGATATGTATAAAGTAGACCCCGAAACCGTAGGACAATACACAGGGTGTGACGATAAAGACGGTACTAAAATATTTGAGGGAGATATATTAGCAGAAGAATCCTATTGGAAGATAAGAGTAGAATACTACAAGGGAATGAAAGTATTGGATTTAGATTCGGTAAGATATAACAATAAAATCCTTAATTCACATATAGAATATTTTAATTTAAGCGATTGGAAAATCATAGGTAATGTACACGACAATCCAGAGTTGTTAAAAAGTGAGGATAAGGAAGAATGAAAACAGTTTACATATGTTCCCCGTACCGTGGGAGTGCGGAAGAAATAGCGGAGAACGTTGAAAATGCCCGAATATGGTGCGCTATGGCATTGAGGAACGGATATACTCCCGTTGCACCTCATTTATATATTCCCCCTCTGCTCTCTGATGAAATATCAACAGAGAGGGAAACCGCCCTTGCGGTATGTCGAGAGCTTGTGTCTCGGTGTGATTGCTTGTGGGTATGCGGTAACAAGGTCACAGAGGGTATGCAGATTGAAATAGAGCATGCAAGGCTTATCGGAAAACCGATAAAACACGTTGACAGCGGGATTGAGCAAAACTACAGCGAGGACAGGCTTGGAGATATTGTTTTAAATGATTTCTTTAAAAAGGAGCGGTAAGGTGGAAAATCAAGAACAAATAACACTCGAAAATTTTAGTGAAACAAACCGTAGTAGGGTAATAGGAAATAGCCTTTATAGAATATGTAAAAGCGATGTAACTTCAAAAGACATATGGTATATTTTCGAAGCTTATAACAATACCAGGGACTGGGGAATGTATAAAGGTTATCATAGCGAAAACTTACAGGCTGTAATCGATATATTAAACAGCTTCAAAAGTGAAAATGAAGTCAAAAATTTATTGGGGTGATACAATGAAAGCCGACAGGAAAAAATATCTTGATTTACTGAATTCTGAAGTTCAGCCGGTTAAGCTGGGTAACAAGAACAAAACAGGCAAATGCGGAATGTGCGGTGTTAAAGTTGATAAGCTTTACCCGAGAAAAGTCGGTCAAGTTGAATTTATGATTTGTGAAAATTGTAAGACAATAATGGATATGTGAGGTGAGCGCAATGAACATTGAACATGCAGATTTTAAAATGGCACAGAACAACGGTGAAGATAATTTACTCCCATGTCCGTTCTGTGGAAGTCACAATATAGTGTATGCACGATACGAACACACTGCCGGAACCCGCTGGGCGGTAGTGTGTATGGGATGTATGGCACAGATTGATCCTGGATGGGCGCAAAGCTGGGGAGCGGTGCAGGAACTATGGAACAGGCGAGATATCTTAAAAAAACAATCAATACCGCTCCATGATTTTTATTTATAAAATGGATATGTGATTAAGGAGCGGAAATATGACAAAATTTAAATGGGAAGTATTTAAAAACACAGATTTTTATCAGGTGTGGAGACAGACACGAGAGCAGGAGCCTGGGGAGCCGATGCACAGTGGCTTGCGGGAATCAAAAGGAAGCTTTGACACTCGGGAGGAAGCCGAAAAATATGCTGATGAGCTGAATGCTCAGGAGGGGAACAACTGATGGCAGAAGCAGAAAAAGAGTTTTTAAAGTTAATGCAAGAGTCAAAACCCGTCAAGCTGGGCAATAAAAACAAAACAGGCAAATGCGGAATGTGCGGCGTTAAGGTTGACAAGCTGTACCCAAGAAAAGTCGGTCAAGTTGAATTTATGATTTGCGAAAACTGCAAATCCATAATGGATATGTAATTTTATAAATAAAAATTGAGGAGAGGGATATGAGTTTAGAATCAGTAATAAGTAAAATTGAAGCCCAGCAAAAGGGCAAAGAAAATACTGCTGCATTTATGGTCGGCGAACAGTTAAAAGACATTTGTAGAGAATCCGAAATGGTTGCGGATTTGGTCAATAAGGATTTAGATGTTTCTGAAATGTCAATCGTTCATGCTGAGAAAAAAATCAAAGAATATGCAGACAAGCAACAAAAGCAAGGATCCTGTGTTTGCGTTCCACCGAACGTGGCGGAAGATATTATCCGTAAGTTTTATGGCATCCCTGCAAAAGATATCAAATCAGTGTCAAAACCCATGGCATCAGAAACAAAAGCGTTCAGCCTTTTGGATTTAATATAAGGGGGCAACATGAATGGACTTCACAAAAAGTATATCTACAGAACCGCCAGAGGGTCTAATTGATTTTTTATTAGCTAACAAGGAAAGTTACACAAACGCAAATGTTTTAGTTTTTAAAGTTGGATATGTCAAGGATCCGCTCACAGGTATGAGTGAAAAAATGATACAAGTTAAATGCAGTGCTTGTGGGAAAACATATTATCAATCACATATTGGAGACTATTGTGAGCATTATCATGAAATAGGCTATTACAGTGATGAATTAGGAACACCTATTAAATCATGTAGCTGTGATATATGCGCAGAGTGCGGAGCTGAATGCACAGCTTTTCACGTTTCAAGTATCAATAGAGAGGGACGTATAGTAGGTGCAGACTTCCCCTTAACCATTCAGATGATAAATGGAAACCTTGCAATGGTTAGTTATCGGGTGAGAAAAGTATTTGATAAGCAAGCAAATTTTCAGATTATATCAGATCCATATGAAGCATACATATTTGAC
>Ga0172378_10000874_pt1 | contig 27319 bp, 23 predicted proteins | sample GrowelOW332metaG_FD_119755 | JGI IMG/M metagenome (GOLD analysis project Ga0172378, IMG submission 119755) | Groundwater microbial communities from an aquifer near a municipal landfill in Southern Ontario, Canada - Pumphouse #3_1 metaG | ecosystem: Environmental > Aquatic > Deep subsurface >...
AGCTGTGTACGTAAGGTATTTGTTTCGGCAGGTACAACCTCTATCCATGCTCTTCCAAAAGGATTGTATGTAGTGAATCATCAGAAAGTAGTAGTAAAATAATAAGATAATAATTATAATATGCAAAAAATGAATAAATACGAAACACCAGAACTAGAGATCATTCAATTATTAGGGGATGAAATAATGGTAGGAAGTGCTCCTGGTATTAGTGACGATCCAATATCGGGAGATGGACCAGATCGTGCACCTGCAGATGAGTTTTGGGAAGACTAAAGATTCTTGTTTTAGTACACAAGTTTTTAGATTAGTATAAAATAGAATAGTTGGATTGTCTACGGACAATTCAACTGTTCTATTTTTGAATATACTGCTATTCAAGTAGAAAGGTGAGTGTCCTATTATTTCAAAAAAGACATAAAAAAAAGGATAAACAATTTGTTTATCCTTTTGTAGTTGCGGAGGTTCGACTCGAACGAACGACCTTTGGGTTATGAGCCCAACGAGCTACCAACTGCTCCACCCCGCGATATGTTTTTATAACGTGTGCAAAGGTACAACTATTTTTTATATTTGCAAGCTTTCTTCCTTCTTTTCCAAAATATTGAAAAGAAATTTCCCTTTAGTAGGGCGAATAGGCATAAAAAAAGGATAAACAAATTGTTTATCCTTTTGTAGTTGCGGAGGTTCGACTCGAACGAACGACCTTTGGGTTATGAGCCCAACGAGCTACCAACTGCTCCACCCCGCGATATGTTTTTGATATCGAGTGCAAAGGTACAACTATTTATTACTTCTACAAACTTTGTAGCCTTTATTTTGAAATAAAAATGTAATATCTCCTGCCTGGCTATTTTATTTAGGATATTTAAATGCCTTTTTTTTGTTGAAAGATTTTAAATATGTACTTTTACACACTTTCCAACACAATGTGCAATAAAGAATCATGGTAATTACTAAAACAAGAGATCGGTTAGTAGATGTAGCACGTCAATTGTTCGCTCGTGACGGAGTGGAGAATACGACGATGAACGATATTGCTGTGGCCTCCAAAAGAGGACGACGTACCCTTTATACCTACTTTAAAAGTAAAGAGGATATATATATGGCCGTTGCTAAATCTGAATTGGAGATTCTAGCTGATAAGATGATGCGAGTGTCACAACGAAATATTTCGCCAGAAGAAAAGTTGCTGCAGATTATTTATACGCGTCTTGAAACGATTAAAGAGGTGGTTTATCGCAACGGTACGTTGCGTGCCGACTTTTTTAGAGATATATGGCGCGTGGAGGTTATTCGTAAAAAGTTTGATGCAAAGGAAATTTTGCTCTTTCGTTCGGTGTTAGCAGAGGGAAAGGCCAAAGGGTTCTTTGATATTGACGATGTGAACCTTACGGCTACTATTGTGCATTATTGTGTAAAAGGAATTGAGGTGCCTTTTATTAGAGGACAAATAGGACCTCCTTCACTTCCTATCGAAGTGAGAAGACAGTACGTAAAAAACTTGGTGTTGCGTGCTTTAGGAAAAGGAACAGTTTAATTTATAATATATATTATGGGATTATTAACAGGAAAGACAGCCGTTGTTACTGGTGCTGCAAGAGGTATTGGTAAGGCTATTGCTATGCGATTTGCAGCTGAGGGTGCAAATGTGGCATTCACCGATTTAGCAATCGATGAGAATGGTTTAAAAACGGAAGCAGAAATACAGGCTTTAGGAGTAAAAGCGAAAGGATATGCATCTAATGCTGCTAACTTTGAGGATACTGCTAAAGTGGTGAATCAAATAAAAGAGGATTTTGGATCTATTGATATCCTGGTAAACAATGCAGGTATCACAAAAGATGGTTTGATGATGCGTATGACTGAGTCACAATGGGATGCTGTTATTGCGGTGAATCTAAAATCGGCCTTTAACTTTATCCATGCTTGTACACCTATTATGATGCGCCAAAGAGCTGGAAGTATTATAAATATGGCTTCTGTTGTGGGGGTTCATGGTAATGCGGGACAATGTAATTATGCAGCTTCTAAGGCTGGTTTAATTGCGTTAGCTAAATCGATTGCACAAGAGATTGGATCTCGTGGTGTGCGCGCTAACGCTATTGCTCCTGGATTTATTATCACCGATATGACTGCTAAATTGTCTGAAGAGGTGAGAAAAGAATGGTGTAGTAAAATTCCATTGCGCCGTGGTGGTACGCCAGAAGATGTGGCTAATGTGGCTGTGTTCTTGGCATCCGACTTGTCTTCTTATGTCACTGGACAGGTGATCCAAGTGGACGGTGGAATGAATATGTAATCAATAATTAAAAGAGAGTGACTATATTATACGAAGATAATCATATCATAATTGTTAACAAGAGTAGTTCAGAAATTGTTCAAGGCGATAAGACGGGGGATACTCCTCTGTCGGATATGGTTAAAGCATACATCAAGCAGAAGTATAATAAACCTGGCGAGGTGTTTTTGGGGGTGGTACATCGCTTAGATAGACCGGTTAGTGGTGTGGTTGTTTTTGCAAAGACAAGCAAGGCGCTAACTCGTCTAAATGAGATGTTCCGTTTGCATGCGGTAAAGAAAATCTATTGGGCTATTGTTAAACAACAGCCTGCATTACCGTCTGCTGAACTGGTACATTATCTAACTAGAAACGAGAAGTCGAACAAATCGATGGCTTACGACAAACCGGTGAAAGATGCAAAGGAGTCCATCTTGTCGTACGACCTGATTGCTCAATCTACCAACTTTTTCTTGTTGCGCGTCTCTCTGAAAACGGGGCGTCATCATCAAATACGTTGTCAGTTGGCCAAAATAAAATCGCCTATCAAAGGGGACTTGAAATATGGCTATGCACGCTCAAATCCTAATGGTGGTATAAGTCTGCATGCACGTAGCATCTCTTTTATTCATCCGGTATCGAAAGAACAGATAGATGTGGTGGCACCCGTTCCAGATGATTCGTTATGGCGTTTCTTTGAAGAACAGGTGGGATAGTACACACGCTGTTTATCTTATAGGATTTATGTTAAAAGGAGCTTTACCAATTGGTAAAGCTCTTTTTAGCGTTTAAAATGGAGCTTCTCTCCTTTTGGAGCTTCGTTAATGGTGCCTTGGTTGTAGATTAAGTGGCCATTTACAAAGGTTTTGACTACTCTGCTATGAAAGGTTCTATTCTCAAGCGGACTCCAACCACATTTGCTCTTTATATCTTCGTTGGTGAGTGTCCATGTTATGGATGGGTCAACTAAGGTTAAATCGGCCTTATAGCCCTCTCTAATAAATCCTCTCTTCTCTATCTGAAAGAGTTGTGCAGGTGCATGACACATCTTTTGTACTACTTGCTCCAAGGATAAGACCTTCTCTCTTACTAGTTCAATCATACTGATAAGTGAGTATTGTAGCATCGGCATGCCCGAAGCAGCTTGTAGACAGCCGCCCTGTTTATCACTCAAAAGGTGGGGCGCATGGTCGGTAGCTATCACATCTATACGATTAGTGGTGATGGCTTGGCGGAGTGCTTCTCTCTCGTGCTTTTCTTTTATGGCAGGATTACATTTAATGGCACTTCCAAGTGTTGTGTAATCGTCGCTAGAGAAGAGTAGATGGGGAAGACAAACCTCTGCTGTGATTCGTTTTTCTTGGATAGGTAAATCACTCAACAGCTCTAACTCTTTCCCTGTGGTGAGATGCAGTAGATGGAGTCTGGCTTTTGTTTTTTTAGCTAGTTCTACGGCAATGGAGGAGGAGGCATAACAAGCTTCTGCATCGCGAATGATGGGATGAAAATGGATGCTAGCTGTTTCTCCATATGCTTTTCGGATACGGGCGGCATTCTCCTTGATACGTGAGCTATCTTCGCAATGTACAGCGACAAGGACTGGAGATGTTTCAAAAATGGTGCGTACGGTTTGTTTGTTATCTACCAACATATTGCCGGTGCTTGCTCCCATAAAGAGTTTAACACCACAGACCTCTGTTGGGTCGAGTAGTGGAAGGAGGGCTGTGTTTTTGTTGGTAGCACCAAAATAGAAGGAATAATTAACATGGCACTTGGTGGCAGCTAATGCAAACTTTTGCTGTAATGCTTCGAGGGTTGTGGTTTGTGGTTGCACGTTGGGCATATCCATAATGGAGGTCACGCCACCTGCTACTGCTGCTGCACTCTCACTCGCTAAGTCGGCTTTATCGGTTAACCCTGGTTCACGAAAGTGAACATGGTCGTCTATAACGCCAGGGAGTAGATATAACCCCTCTGCATCGATTACCTCTGCATCGCATTCACTGGGCAGCTCCTCCCAATAGATTTGTTCTATTGTATCGTTGTTGAGCAGTACTGCTCCTTTTCTTGTGCTGCCTTCGTTGACAATAAGTGCATTCTTAATTAATTTTTTCATGATTTTTTTTGTGGGTATTTATACCACCAGCTTCTCATCTTTAATTGAAAAACACCAAAAGCGGCTTCGCCAAAGATGTTACTACTCATCTTAGAGGTGCCTAATTTACGATTTACAAAAATAACGGGTACCTCTTTTAGAGTGAATCCACATTTATAGGCTGTAAACTTCATCTCTATCTGGAAAGCATATCCTTTAAACTGAATCTTATCGAGCTCAATGGTTTCTAGTACTTCACGTTTGTAGCATTTAAAGCCTGCTGTTGTATCGTGTATGGAGAGACCGGTAACTAGACGTACATATTTGGAGGCAAAATAGGACATCAAGACTCGTCCCATGGGCCAATTGACTACATTTACGCCACTTACATAGCGGGAACCAATAGCGACATCTGCACCATCGTCGTGACAAGCCTTGTAGAGGTGTATCAAATCGGTTGGGTCGTGCGAAAAATCGGCATCCATCTCAAAGATATAGTCGTATCTTTTGTTAATGGCCCATTTGAATCCGGTGATATAGGCTGTTCCAAGTCCTAATTTCCCCTCTCTTTTTACCAAGAAAAGTTGTGTTCTGAACTCTTTTTGTAGCTGATTTACTATCTGGGCTGTTCCGTCGGGCGATCCGTCATCAATAACCAATATATCAAAAGACTTTTCTTGATGAAATACAGCACGAATGATTTGTTCTATATTTTCTTTTTCGTTATAGGTAGGAATAATGACAAGGCTGTCTGTTCTTTTCATGTAAAAAGGATTTGAATAATGTTAGACAAATGTACAATATTAAAAGTAAAATTCTTTGCTCGAAGTTGATAAAGTTTCGTAATTTTGTGCCCTTAACGAATGAATATGAATATCTCCACCTTGCAACAACTTTACCAAAATCATCCTGCTATGGATGAGATGTGTCATTTTATAGCAGAAAAGAAATATCGCACGCTGTTTTTAGAGGGTTTACAAGCATCTGCTACCTCATTGTTTTTCTCGGCTGTACAGTGTAAACAGCCTGCTCCTTTCCTCTTTGTGTTGCCCACAAGTGACGATGCTGCCTATTTCTATCACGATTTGGTGCAGATTAATGGCGATAAGAATGTACTCTTTTTCCCCTCTTCTTATAGACGATCTATTCGTTATGGTCAGAAAGATTCGGGCAATGAGATTCTACGAACCGAGGTGCTATCGCATATTCAACAAAAAAATAAACTCCTTAGTCTGGTGACTTATCCGGAGGCTTTGGCAGAGAAAGTGATTTCGCAGCAACAACTCAGCAGTAAAACATTAGCACTTGCCGTTGGTGCTGCTCTCTCTATAAAAACGGTGGTGGAGAAGCTATATGAATTCGATTTTGAACGGGTGGATTATGTGTATGAACCAGGACAATATGCTGTGCGTGGGTCGCTTATTGATGTCTATTCCTATTCTAATGAGTATCCCTATCGCATCGACTTTTTTGGGGATGAGATAGATTCTATTCGGCTCTTTGAGGTGAATACACAGTTAACCAAAGAGAAGGTGAACGAGCTGTCTATTGTTCCACAATTGGAGAATGCAGATGATTCTTCGGTCTCTTTTCTTTCTTTTTTGCCAGCCAATGTGATTGTGGTGATGGATAATCTCACGGAACTATGTGACACGATTGGACAGATTCATGAAAACACTTTCTCACAACAAGCTATCCTTGCGCACGATAGTGAGCAAAAAGAGGATACGGCGGCTTTATCTCTACCTGTATTAACGGATAAGGAGACTTTCATACGCGAAATTTTACCCTTTAAACGGATAGAGAAACAGACCTCTTTGCCTACTACAGCTAATCTGACGCTCTCTTTTCAAACGGCTTCGCAACCTATCTTCCATAAAAACTTCGATTTAGTGAGTCAGTCGTTTTCCGATTATAGGGAGAAGGGCTACACGCTTTATATCTTATCGGATAGTGCGAAACAGATGGATCGTATTGCTACTATCTTTCAAGATAGAGGCGATAAGATTCCTTTTCTAGCCATAGATAAAACGATTCACGAGGGATTTGTGGACCATACACTTCGTTGTTGTTGCTTTACTGACCACCAACTGTTCGACCGTTTTCATAAATACAGTTTGAAGAGCGACCGTGTGCGTGGTGGCAAGATGGCACTGACATTAAAAGAGCTGCGTGAGTTTCAGTTGGGCGATTATGTGGTTCATCTAGACCATGGTGTTGGTAAGTTTGGTGGTTTAGTGCGTCTACCTACCCCCACAGCGACACAGGAGGTGATTAAGCTGATCTTTCAAAATGAGGATGTTGTTTTTGTTAACATTCATTCGCTCCATAAGATATCAAAGTATAAGGGAAAGGATGGACAGCCTCCGCGTCTGAACAAGCTGGGTACGGGTGCTTGGCAGCGATTAAAAGAGACAACCAAGAAGAAGATTAAGGATATTGCACGCGATTTGATTGAGCTATATGCCAATAGACAGAAGGAGCGGGGCTACGCCTATAGCAAAGACTCTTTTTTGCAACAGGAGCTAGAGGCTTCTTTTATATATGAGGATACGCCTGACCAATTGAAGGCTACGCAAGATGTGAAATCGGATATGGAGAGTGAATTGCCAATGGACCGATTGATTTGTGGCGATGTTGGTTTTGGAAAGACGGAGATTGCTATACGGGCTGCCTTTAAGGCGGTGACCGACAATAAACAGGTGGCTATCTTGGTGCCTACCACGGTATTGGCTTATCAACATTATAAAACCTTGTCTGCACGATTGGCTGAGTTCCCTTGCCGAATAGATTATTTGAGTAGGGCGAGGAAACCCTCTGATGTGAAAAAAATAATTGCTGATTTAAAGACGGGCGATATACAAATTATTATTGGTACGCACCGAATAATTGGAAAAGATGTGCACTTTAAAGATATTGGTTTACTCATTATCGATGAGGAGCAGAAGTTTGGGGTTAGTGTGAAGGAGAAATTAAAACAACTCAAGATTAATGTGGATACTTTAACCATGACGGCAACGCCTATCCCACGTACTCTTCAGTTCTCTTTGATGGGTGCGCGCGATTTATCGGTTATTCAAACCCCACCACCCAATCGATATCCTATACAAACGGAACTGCATATCTTTAATAAAGAGGTGATTCGTGAGGCTATTAACTTTGAGATTAGTCGTAATGGACAGGTGTTTTTTGTAAACAACCGCATTCAGAACATCTACGAATTAGCGGATATGATTCATGAGCTTGTGCCTGATGCACGTGTGGTAGTGGGGCATGGACAGATGGAACCGGCTAAACTGGAACAGGTGATTCTGGATATGGTGAATTATGATTACGATGTGTTAATTGCTACCTCTATCATTGAATCGGGTATCGATATTCCAAATGTGAATACCATTATCATCAACCAAGCACAGAATTTTGGGTTGAGCGATCTTCATCAGCTGCGCGGTAGAGTGGGACGTGGTAATAAGAAAGCGTTCTGCTATCTGTTGGCTCCTCCTTTGTCGCTCTTGACCAATGAAGCTAAAAGACGTCTGCAAGCTATCGAGAATTTCTCTGAGCTGGGAAGTGGTATTCATATTGCCATGCAAGATTTAGATATCCGTGGAGCTGGTAATATGCTTGGTGCGGAGCAGAGTGGGTTTATTGCCGACCTAGGATATGAGACTTATCAGAAAATACTAAATGAGGCGGTGGATGAATTGAAGATAGATGAATTTGCTACGCTTTATGCAGAGAAAGAGGGTACGGATGGCACTACTAATTTTGTTAAGGAGTGCTTGGTAGAAAGTGATATGGAGCTTTTGTTTCCACATGATTATATTCCTAGTAGTAGTGAGCGTATGTTGCTCTACCGAGAGTTGGACAATATGGAAACCGATAAGGAGGTGCTTGAATTTAAGGAGCGTCTACAAGATCGTTTTGGTGCGGTGCCTAAAGAGGGATTGGAACTGCTGCGCGTGGTACAGCTGCGCCGTTTAGGTAAGCTGCTGGGCGTAGAGCGTATCTATTTAAAAGCTAACCGTATGTCTCTCTTCTTAGTGAAGGATATGGAGAGTGCTTATTATACCGGTCCGCAGTTTGGTAAGCTGTTGGCTTATATGGGCCGATATACTCGAAACTGTAATCTACGTGAGAAAAATCATCAAGCAAACATGCTGATTAAAGAGGTGAAGAGTGTAGAAATGGCGGTGCTTATCTTACAAGAGATGGAAGCTATAGGAAACAACGAAGGAGACCAATAGGTCTCCTTCATTCTAATCTTACTAATCTGTTATTAATAGTTACGACCGTATAATTTCTGAATCAAATCGGGTCGGTTGAGTCGACGTAATTCGGCAATGATATGTTGTCGTTCGCTCGACTTATACCAGAAAAAGAATTGGCGTTGTTTTAATTTCTCACTACTCTTCTTAGCCGTATAGACTGGCTTTTCGGTATAGGGATGGATGCCTGTGTAATAGGTTTCTGTTGCAACTGTCATGGGTGTTGGCGTGAAATCTTGAACTTGCTCTAATTGAAAGTTTAAGTCTTTTGTGAGCACTGCTAGTTCTGCCATATCTTCTTCTGTACAGCCTGGATGACTGGAGATAAAATAGGGTATCAATTGTTGTTTCAATCCAAACGCTCTGTTGGTCTTGTCAAAGATTTTTTTAAACGCTCCAAACTGCTTGAAAGAGGGTTTCCGCATGATGTTAAGAACAACGTCGGAGGTATGTTCGGGTGCTACTTTTAATCGACCACTGACATGCTTGCCAATGAGCTCGCGTGTATATGCTGTGGCTGCTTGATTCAGATGGTTATCTTTATAACGATGTAAGAGTAGATCATAACGAACACCACTGCTCACAAAGACACGTTTGATACCCTCTATCTTTTCTATCTCATCAAAGAGTTCTAATATAGGGGTATGGTCGGCATTAAGGTTAGGGCAGACCTCTGGATGAACACACGAAGGACGTTTGCATTTCTTACAGATTGCTGGGTCTTTTCCAGCCATCTTATACATGTTAGCGGATGGACCACCTAAATCGCTTAGATTACCCTTAAAATCGGGCATGCTGGCTATTGCCTTTACCTCTTTAAGGATGGAGGCTTTACTTCTACTAGAGATAAATTTACCTTGATGAGCCGAGATGGTACAGAATGAACATCCTCCAAAACATCCTCTATGAATGTTGACGGAGAATTTAATCATCTCAAAGGCGGGTATCTTTTTATTTTTATATTTGGGATGGGGTAAGCGGGTATAGGGTAGGTCGAATGAACGGTCGAGCTCTGCTTCCGTCATCATTTCATAGGGTGGGTTTACCACGGTCTGCACATCGTCTACAGCTTGTATGAGGCGGGATGCTTCTTGCTTATTGGATTCTTCTTCAATATGTTTAAAATTGCGCGATTGTTTTTTCTTATCCGTTAGACATTCTTCATGCGAATAGAGCACGATGTCTTGACTGGATATGCCGCCGGGTATCTCCTCTTTTTTACATAGAAAAGCGGTTTGTGGAATATCTCTAAGTTGTGCAATGGTTTCTCCTTTGTCGAGTCGCTCAGCAATTTCACAAATGGGTTTTTCGCCCATGCCGTATACAAGAATATCGGCCTTTGAATCGGACAAGATGTTTTTTAAGAGCTTATCTTGCCAATAGTCATAATGGGTAAGACGACGCATGGAGGCTTCGATGCCACCAATAACAATGGGCACATCGGGATAGAGTTCTCTTAGTATGTTTGAATAGACGCTTGTGGTATATTCTGGACGCATGTCAATACGTGCATCGGGTGTATACGCATCATCCGAGCGGATGCGTTTGTTTGCTGTGTATTTATTAACCATAGAGTCCATACAGCCTGCCGTAACGCCAAAGAATAGACGTGGGCGTCCAAGCTTTTTGAAATCGCGTAAATCGTCTCTCCAGTTGGGTTGTGGCACAAGGGCTACCTTCCAACCATTGAATTCGAGTATCCTACCTATAACTGCAGGACCAAAAGAGGGATGGTCCACATAGGCATCTCCTGAAAATAAAATGATATCTACTTGGTCCCAACCATGAAGGAGTACTTCTTTCTTCGTTGTTGGTAACCAATCCGTTAAATTATATCTGTTCATGTAGTAAAATGAATTAAAGAGGCTAGAATGGCTCTTCTATTTTGAGTGGTGCAAAATTCGTTATAAATTTTGATATGAGAAAATAAATTAAAGAGTATTATCTTTTTGTATGAATTTAGTTAGGATAGAAACAGCTGACAGCTTTCAAAGATGAAATAGATGCAAAGTGCTACTTTGACCAGTGTGCCTATTATAAAACCGATAAATGCACCAAATGCAGCCCTTACTGCTTCTTTTGTGCTGCGATGTTCAAGGAGGGATTCTCCTAGAAAGGCACCGATGAATGGGCCGATAATGATTCCCATGGGTGGAAAGAAGAGCAATCCAACGAGCGAGCCGATTAGGCAGGACCACTGTCCCGTTTTGCTTCCTTTGAAATATTTGAGGCCATAGATGGGTACTATAAAATCGACGAGCTGAATGAGAACAACTGCTGCTAGCCAAATAAGTAGGGTGCTGGTGCTAAAATCGGCATACGAAGAAAAGTGAAGTAGCAAGATTCCTATATAAGCAATAGGTGGGCCAGGAACAATGGGTATAAAACAACCGATTAATCCTACTACTAATAAAAGGATGGCTAGGATAAGAAAAAGTAGGTCCATGGTGTACTGTTTATTCCTAAAAAAAACGATTCATCTCCGTTAGAAATGAATCGTTTTCCTGAAGAATGAATGATTATGAAAGTGATTGATCTTCTTCTGTTTTTGCCTCCTCTTCCTTGTTCCAAGAGATATAGAGTTGTAGCAATTCATTTAAGCCATACGCTTTCATGTTGTTATGGTAAACTACATCTATACATAAATCGAGTAGATCTGCACTGTTTGATTCTTGAATAGCAATGAGGGAGCGAATATTTAATTTTAGTTTATCGAGTACCGATTCGTCAATGATGCCTGAACTATCTACAAGTTGTTTGAAGAGTGCATATTTTTTAATCGTCTCAAGATGTTTTACTGTAACATCAATGCTGCGTGAGCCTTTTTCATTTGTTTGTAGTATATACATAAGGTGGATTGTTTTTGTTATTACAAATATAGTTTTATTTTTCAATTATTGCTTGAAAAAATTCAATATTCCTATCATTAAATAGGTTCTATCGTTTATAGAGGTTACACTCTCAAAGGGAAAGCCCATGATAAAGGTTTTGTAATCTGTTCCTTTATAGGCTGTTCCTGCACTATAGTTTTGGTCAAGATAGGCCAAAACAGAAAAAGAACCATTGATGGATTCAATACAATCGGCCGAAGAGACGCTATATGTTTTCTCATTGGCAGCTGGTATAATATTAAAGACCTTATTTAATCCTTTTATCTCTCCCGATAATTGATTGGAGAGGGCTGATTTATAGTCATATTTTAAGATGTTATGGGTAAAGGCAATCTCATCATCTGTGGTCTGCATGTCTCGTCCTATAAAGGAGCCGCTCACCATGATGTTTCCACCACTGCTACAATAGTTGGTGATTGCTTTTCGCATCCGGGGTGTAAAGGTTTTATAGGGCATTATCAGGGTAGAGTCGTACGAGGTGTTGCTCTCATGCTCCATGCCTAGAATATAATCTACTACATTGTAATCATAGAGTGAGACTTGTTCACTTTCTACTGCTTCATCGCTACACGAAACAAAGGAATATCCTCCTGCTTCTTGTATGGCTTTGCCATGTACATAGGCATAATCGAAGGTGTTGCCAGCAACAAGCACACCCTCTAGTGTTCCTTCGCTATGTCCTAAGGCTTCTTCTCCTTTTTTATCAAAGTGGGATCTGTCGAATACCTTTTGTGCGCCGCTGAGCGATATGTTTTTGCCATAAGCTATTCCCGGTGATTGTTGTAGGTTGAAGCCTACTTTTTCTGCTGTGTCTATAATTGCTGGCCCACTTAAACGGTCGAATCCATTGATGATGAGGGCTTTTTTATCGGAATTAGGATCGATATAGGCGGTCAGTATCTCCGATGGGAAACCCTCTCCTCCATCATTAACTGCGGTTATCTTAAAGCTATATATATCCGGGTCTGATTTTAATGGTGCAGTTGGGACGCCTTACAACAATGCCATTGTCAAAACCCATTCCTCCAATACGGGTATAAACAATATAGCGTTTAGCGGTGGCAGTAGGCTCTGTTGGATCGCCCACAGGATGCCATTTTAGCTGTATCTTGTTGTCCTCTTCTAGTTGTATTTGAAAATGATCGACCGGTAGGGGTTGTATGGTATACGATTTATGGTGTTGACTATTGACAAAACGTACGAGAGATTTATAGATAGAGCGTGCTGCTATAAATTTAAACTTAGGATCGTGTCCTAATGTCATATCTTTAAAGTTTTGATGCGATAACAATTCCAGTATCATGGAGGGTACATTGGGCAGTCTTGTCTCGCTGTAGTTTCTGTCCCACATCGCACGTCGTGGCCATTCAATAGGGTAGTTAGCCTTGATGTCTTTTTGCAATTCTGTTAATACAATATCGGCTAAATCGCGTGAGGCATATCTGGATGTTCCATCGGGTAAGAAACAGTTGCCACTATCGTTTCGCGTGGTATAGACAGCTAATGAGCCAATAAGACTATCTCCTACATTATGCCCAGCATCTGAATGTAGGGCTAGACTTACGTCGAAAGGAATACCTAATCCCTCTTCCTTGGGGTTAGAGGTGGATTGTCCTGCTAGGTAATTCTCCATAAGTGAACGTGCATTTATATCATCGGAATAATCGTCTGTTCCCTCTTTCTTGCTATAGATTTTATAGGGCATGCCCGCCCATTGTGCCCAATAGCGTGCTCCCTCAAGGTTACGTGCTAGACCACTTGTTTGTGCCTCCTCGTCTGGATGGTTAGAACGGGCTATATTGCCTAATCCTCCTCCAAAACGAACGGCATCTGCACAGACAATACCTCTTTCTTCACTTTGATTGCTTAAGAGTACCATGTTTTTATTACTTCGTCCTTTTGCAAAAGGAAAAGTGCCTAGATAGGCCCATGTGCCTCCTCCTATTTTTTGATTGACTTGAAAGGTGGTAGATCCTCCTTTATGAAAAACGGTGTATTTGGCATCGCTTACGCTCTGTGGTTGTGAAACGTAGGTGACGTATACGGCATAATTGCCCGCTTCTGGTATCTCGGGCATCCACACTACACAGGCTCTGTTGGGTTGCTTTTCTGTGCGTGTATAGCGTGCTGTACCCATCTTGAATGGATTCTCTTTGTCTGTATAGGTTGGTTTTGGGTTGGCAAAAGCTGGCTGATTGGGAAGTGTAGTCCATCTAGCTTTTTTACTTTTTTGCTCAATATACATAGATGGCACACTTTTCGTCTGGTCATTGTCTACAATAACCTCATTCCGCTGTGTATCTCTCTCTCGCGGTGTAAAGACAACAGCTCCTGCATTTTCTAGCATTGGGATTAAGTAGGGGGTAACAAAGGATTGTGTGAATAAATCTTCTGTGGTACAAAAGAGTTTTGGACGTTGCCACTCCCATTCTTTTTTGGTTACGTTATAATAGCGTCCATGACTCTGCCATAGGGCAATGTGTCTGCCTTCTAATCCTTTGTTGGCTTTATATGGTCTGGATAAATTACGGACCCATTGTTCCGATTTGGGATTATTGCTCGGCCGTCTGCTTCGATCTTTTGGTCGATTGGTTCGATAGAGATTAGGGATAAGTTCTTCAATGCGCATACTGTCTACTATAACAGCGTGCTCATAATAGTTGAGTGGCCCAGGTAAAAGCTCTTTAATGGCTGTATAAATGGTGGCTACATTTTCTTCGGTGAAGGGTTGGTAGGCAAACTCTTTGGATACGTACATGGTGAGTGTACGTGCTGAATGCTGTATCTTTAAACTATCTAGTTGGCATCCCTTTGTAACGATATGTTCTGTGCCATAGGTCTTAAAATATTGAATAAGTTGCTGGAGTGCATTCTTTTCAAGCTCTTGCGCTGTAAGTTGTAGCGTGAAGAGTAGGCTTACTAGTAGAAGTGTAATTTTTTTCATAGGTCAATATCTGTTGAGTATCTATGTCACAAATATACAACTAATCATCTGATTGTAATAAAAAAGGTGAAAAGTATTCTTACTCTTCACCTTTATTTTATAGTCGTATCTGGAGTAATTCAGCAATAACTGTATTACTTCTGATCGTCTGTTTTTACTTGGTTATGTTTCTAAAGTGGTACATATTCCACAAAAGCTTCCATTGCTTCGTAGGATGCTAATCCTAGTTTATCATATAATGCTGCTGTAGATCTGTTTCTATCTTCCGAACGTTGCCAAAATAATCGCTCATCATTACCTAAGAAAGGAGCACTTTCCATTTGAGATTGATGTTTAAGAATAGCATTTCTTTTTGCTTTTAGTTCTTCTGGACTAATTGGAACAGCCATTTCGATGTTTTCAATTTCCCATTCTGCCCAAGCACCTCTATACATCCATATTCTACAATCTTCTAACCATTTTGCTTTTTCTTCTTTCTCTAAATCGATAGCAGCAAGTACAGAATCAGTACAGATACGGTGTGTACCATGTGGGTCGGCTAAATCACCAGCAATAAAGATTTGTTGTGGTTTGATATCTTTTAGTAGTTGTCTTACTATCTCAACATCTTTCTCACTAATTGGGTTCTTCTTAATCTTTCCTGTCTCATAGAAGGGTAGATCTAGGAAATGACAGCGGTTCAATGGGATATTATTATAAGCACAAGCAGTACGAGCTTCGCCACGTCTAATTAATCCCTTGATGGTTAAAATGTTTTTGCTATCTAAATCGCCCTCTTTTTTAGCATTGAGGAAGGAGCGTATTTCTGTGTATTTATCTTTAATAATTTTGCTCTCGCCATTGTTAAAGATTTGGTCAAAGCCATTGATGAAGTGTAGAAAACGTACTACCTCTTCGTCGCCAACAGCAATATTTCCTGAGGTTTCATAGGCCACATGAACTTCATGTTTTTGTTCAACCAATCGTCTGATAGTTCCTCCCATTGAGATAACATCATCATCCGGATGAGGAGAGAATACAATTACCTTTTTAGGATATGGAGTTGCTCTTTCTGGACGATAAGTATCGTCAGCATTGGGTTTTCCTCCTGGCCATCCTGTAATGGTATGTTGTAAATCGTTGAAAATACGAATGTTTACATTGTAGGCTGAACCATATAGTGCGAGTAGTTCGCTCAATCCATTCTCGTTATAATCTTTATTGGTTAGTTTAAGAATGGGTTTGCCAGTAAGTGTACACAACCATACAATAGCACTTCTAATGAGTTTGCTATTCCATTCGCAAGAGGTAACAAGCCATGGGTGGTTGATACGAGTTAGATGGGAAGCAGAGGCTAAGTCTAGCGATACTTGTATGTTCTTATGTGTCTGCAGGTAAGAGGCTGGTAAGGTATCTGTAACTGGACCCTCTACCATGTTTTTAACCATTTCTGATTTCTCATCTCCCCATGACATAAAGAAAATTTTCTTTGCTGCTATGATATTAGCAACTCCCATTGTTATGGTACAAGCTGGAACATTTTCCGTTCCTCCAAAGAAACGAGAGGCTTCATTACGTGAAACATTATCAAGGAGAATAAGACGAGTTACGGAATTAATTTGAGATCCTGCCTCATTTAATCCGATGTTACCTTCTCTTCCTAATCCTAACAACATGATATCGATTCCACCAAAGGACTCAATACGTTGTTCATAAAGTCGGCAATGCTCTATAATCTTGTTTTTTGGAAGTGTTCCATCAGGTGAGAAGATGTTTTTTGGATCCACATCTACGTGGTCTAAGAACATCTCTTTTAATGCTAGAAGATTGCTGTTGTTTGCATCTGCTGTGAGTGGGTAATACTCATATACATTAAATATAACTACATTACTGAAGCTTAGTTTTTTTGTCTTGTATAATTTAATCAAGTGAGAAAAAACGGCTTTAGGAGTGTTTCCTCCAGTTAATCCTAGCACGCAAAATCGTCCAGAATGTTGCTTCTCTCTGATAATACTTGCAATTTCTTCTGCAATCTGGATAGATCCTTTTTCTGAACTTTCAAAAATATCTACTGGTATTTTCTCATAGCGGGTGAGTTCTGTACGCTCAACTGCATTTGTTGGTTGGTAGTACTTGGCAGATACGCTGTTTAAAGAAATCTGCGAACTTAGATTTGTTTTCATTTGTGCTAATTTATTAGTTCTTCCACTTTATTCGAAAAGTTATTTACCACCAAAGTTAGTGATAAAATTCAAAAGTTATTCTTTTTTTTAGAATAATAATAGGTTGCTAACAACTTTTAGTAAAACCGACCTCCAAATCCCTCTAGGCTTGCTTTTTGATTCCTATAAGCTACTCAGTATTGCTAAAATATGTTTATTTAAGTACAAATTTTTCGGGGTATTTACCCGTAAATTGTCTGTAATAGTCTTGGATCTCTTTCAAATCTTTTCGATAATTACCTGTAGGTATAATCTCCTTTTCCATTACTACTTTTTTCTTTTTATAATCAATGCCAACCAGTACAATTGGTATGCCTGCCTTAAGTGCTATAAAATAAAAACCCTTTTTCCAATTGGGATTAGCAGCACGCGTACCCTCTGGTGTTATGGCTACGTGAAACGTTTTCTCTTTCTTTATCAGCTTAACCAGGTTTTCAACTAAAGATGTTTTACGATCTCTATATACTGGAATACCTCCCATATATCTTAGAAGGATACCAACGGGGAAAAAGAACCAGTCTTTTTTCATTAGAAAACCGGTGTCTCTCCCAATGGATGCATAAAATAATTTCCCTATGAGGAAATCCCAATTACTTGTATGGGGAGCAGCGCAGATAATACATTTATCATGGTCTGGAATAGATACTGCTGTTTCCCATTTCATACATTTACAGAAAATCCATTTACAAATTGTTTGTTTCATAGAGCAATCGATCGGTAATTATAATTCTATCTTTTCACTTAATTTATCAACAGCTAGATCAAAATCGGTATAGAATTTTCTATAAAACATCTTAGCTCTACCCTGTTCTGTATGATTGATACGACTAACAAATTCGTCTTGGAAGTTAAGTACTTCAACGAGTAATTCGTCCGATTTCTCTTTGTTATTGTCATTGCAAAGCATACAACTAACAAATAATTCTCCTGCTATATAATTTACTGCTTTTTTTAATTTTCTTCTTGATGCCATAATTCTTATTATTAATTGTTTCTACAAAGTTAGTATATTTACTTTATATATATGCGCAAAATGTTTCAATTTATAGGTTAAAAATGATTCCTCCCATAATAGATGCACCATAAAAATAGTTTAGTTTACTATTCTTATTGGTTATCTTACCATCAAAGATGGATAGTTGTGGTTCTATAAAGAAACTGAATGGTAGATTTAGGTTAATCTTAGCTTGTGTGCCAAAACTAGCACCCCATCCATTCTTACCTACACTTCTTCCACTAGGGATTGTGTATTTTAGGCCTCCTATGGCAACGATATCCAAAATACGATCGGCACTATATCCTGCCAAGAAATTAGTTACGTTAAACATGTAATCTACACCAATAGATAGAACGGAGAAGTGACTCTTACTAACGAAATTAATATTCTCCAGATTAGCTCGAACACTGGATAATGGGGTCAGCTTTTTACCGATAGAGAATCGGCTGTTAAAAGTTGCATTATCTAGTAGTGCCCCGTGTATCTTTTGGTTGTACAAACCTGTACCTAATCCTGCTGATACAAAGATGCTTTTTTCAAAATCGGTATTCTCTTTTCTTCTGTAGCTCTTGTTCGAATTATTTAAGAAAAACTGCACACCAGCCTGAACCGATAGTGTAGGGTCTACATCTTTTGGACTGGTGGAATGGTCGTATCTATCATTATAGAGGGTCATCTTTGGTTCAATAAAGAGTCCTACAGAGGGGGTTATGTCTTTTCTGAATTGAAAACCAGCATTTAAGCCTGGAATAATTCGTGTGTCTCCTTGGGTATAGGTGACGCCTAAATTTACACCTGCAAAACCGGTAACGTTGAAAGCTCTATTGGCATCGTAGCCAGCAAAGATGGTGGATAAGTTAACGAGGTAATCCATATGTGCACCTCCATATTCTAAGTAGGTACTTTTCTTTATTCTTAAGCGACTTAAATCGGCTCCTATTCTCCATCCAGCTACGGGTGACATCCATTTACCAATAGAGACACTAGCAGAAGGGCCTAGTCTTTCAAAATAATCTCTGCTTACTAAGCCTTCTATACCTGCTCCAATGGAGACAAATGTTCGCTTGTCATTTTTCTTAAAGGCTTTATAGGCTGGTGCCGATTCATAGCCATTCATGGTGAATTGTACACCTCCAATAATGCTACCAATCACATCAGATTTAGCTATTCCAATGCTACCTGGTAAGAAATCGTTGTTATAAAATTTCATTTGTGGTTCAATGAAAAGACCTATTCTGTTACTGATAGACCAGAGTCCTTGTAAACCTAGATTGAATCCTGTTGTATAGGGATTGTCTTTTCGACTAACATACGACATGTTTAAACCTGCTGAGGCTATTAAATCGAATTTTCTTGTTGGGTTATAGCCATAAAGCATAGAGTTTAGATTGAGTAGATAGTCAATTGACAACGAAGCATTTTTTCGGTGTCCCTCTTCTAATCCCTTAAGACGGAAAAATCCAGCCTCCGCACTTAGTCGGATACCCGATGTTGGATTAATCCATTTACCTACACTAATTCCTGTTTTAGGTCCGATACACTGTAGTTCGTCGGTAGACGATGTAATGATAGGTGCTTGTAATCCTCCGTAAATGGAGAAAAACAGGTTGTTTAAGAGTGATTTCTTGGTAAACGCTGGTTCTTTTTTATTTGCGGCTCTATAGTTTGCAGCGTGATACAATAAACCAATGTTTAACTCTGCTAACACATTAGAATGTGGTGAGAAAGTGTTTACCTCTACGTTGTTGTGATAGACATTGATGCGTGGTTCTACAAAAAAGTTGGTTGTGCTGTTCATACGGAAATTGCCTTGAAATCCAATGCCAGCTCCCCATGTCCCCTTTTCATCTCCTTGATGATGTTGATAAGCATAGGTTACACCAGGGGTTAACCAAAAACTTGCTTTCTCGTCGTTATGATAATAATTGAAAAAATTATTTAAGTTAATAAGATAGTCTAAACCACCTTGAATAATTCCGTAACGTGTTTTTTGAGCGGTTGCTTTGTCTGTTTGTGATAAAGCTGCTCCAAGTGAAAAACGTGCACCAAAGAGAGGAGAGAACCATTTTCCTATAGCAACTTTTCCAATTGGTCCCATTCTTTTAACCGTTCCGCTCAGGTCATTTAAATTCTTGTTGAGTAGAGTGTTTACTCCCATGGAGATGGAGAGGAAAACATTGTCCTTAAGGGAGCTATTTTGAAATGGTGATTTTGCTTTTCGTGCTATTGTTGGAACAAAATGATGCGTAATACCTACCTGTAAACCGGTACCCAAGTTATATCCCCTTGCATTACTCGATTGGCGATCGAGGTTATCGGTATAAAGATATAGTCGCGGTTCCAAAAAGAAATCGCTACAAGGGGTGAGATACCATTTGGATTGTAAACCAAAATGCATATTACCTACATGTGCTCCGACTCCATTGACTTTCGTATAGTCGTAACCCAATCCAACAGTTCCTAATAGTTCCCATTTCCGGTCTTTGTTATATCCCCAGCCTAGTGCAGAAATGTTCATGAGATAGTCTACGCTTAGTCCTATCATTTTTAGTTTGTTCGATTCTACATTATCATTCTCTAATAAGCCAATGGCAATACCAGCTCTAACTCCATGAACAGGAGTGAGCCATTTACCAATATAACTATTCACCTTTACCCCCTTTTTACGTAGATGAAGGAAGGAATTGTCTCCCGCTACATCATCCGTTAGTAGAGGTTCAAGTGAAAGGGTGAAGAAAGAATGACTCTTTAATCCCTCCTCTTCACTTATAGGGAAGGTTTCACTTTTGGGCCACTGCTGAAGGACGTGTTTTAATGCACTTTCTCTTTCTTGTGCCACAATGGTTTGTGTTGTTAATAAAACAAAACAGGCTACAAGTATATTTCTTATTGTTGGATATAGTTTCATGTTGTACAAGTTTCCTACAGTTATTTAATTTGTTGTTCCTCAGGTAATAAGTCGATAACATCTCCATCGATCTTTGCTATTTCTTTCAGCGATGGGTCTAATTCAAAGGCCACTTCAATGTAATAATAGGCTTCGCTTGTTTTATCTAATCGATTAGCTGCAACTGCTTTCAAATAGTTTTCTACACCTGTTGTTCCTTTTAGTGCTTTAGCTTTGTTCCATGCTGCTTCATTACTTTTCATCGCAAGTAACATCACAACCTCATTAATAGGACTTGTGGCAGCCACCTCTTTATAGTAATTCTCGTAATAGCCATTGTATATCTCTACAAAGGGACGAAGATCTTTAAAATAGGTTTCTGTTTCTGGTTTAAGTGACAAAACAGAATCGGCAGTGGAGTAGGCTCCATTTTCTAAAAGCGTAATGGTTTGATTATAAATAATCGCATTTGGTGCATCTTTGCTTACAAAAGGTGCTAAGAAATTATTATCATATTCTCCCTTCGCAATCTTAATAACTGCCAATTCATTAGCAGCATAGGTGAATTTAGGATAGCATTCTAAGGCCTCTTTACAGATCTGTTCTTTATCAACATCCTTTTGTAGCATCATTCGATAAAACTCATAACGTGTGAGTTTTTTATAATCTTTCTGATGCAGCTCTACAATCTCCTGGTCGGTTAGATTTCTAAAGACAGAGTAGTAATAGCCATATTTCACCTTCCTTAGTTGTGGTAGATATTTATCTTTTAAGAGCTTATAGAGGGGTAATCGTTTAATTGCATAGTATAAATGGTCTACATTTTTATACTTCTTAATTAATCCCTTTATTTTATTAGCCTGTTCTATTAACGAATCTTTAACAAGAAGATCGGCCACGTCGTTCCATTTAGCCACTTCTCCTGTAGCATTTACCTCAATCAGTTTTCGGGTGCTTGCATTAAGTGAAGAAAGAATTTGTTGAGAGGCTTTTTCTGTACGTCTTTGCGATAATCGCTTGTTGAATCGATAACCACCCTCTGGTGAGGAAATTCCTGTTATCTCAAATCGTTGCAGTGTAGCATCCATATCCATCTCAATGCTTTTTAGCTCATTGTTTAGTTTTGCTAGTTCCTTTATGTTGTTTGGATTGGAATTGTCTATTTCTGCTTTACCGAGTTTAAAGGTAATGTTTGCTTCTCCATTGGTGTCTCTTAACTGCATCTCAGGACGTGGAATATAATTTTTTTCCTCTATTGAATGCGTGTTAAACGAATAATCTAGAAAACGTAAAGGATTGATTGTTCCTTGCGCAATGGAGAATGTATCTGCTAGTAGAATAGCATTGTAGTTTTCTAAAGAGATAAAGACATCCGCACGATATGCATCGTTGACCTTCATGATGTACAAAGAGTCATGGTATAGAATCATATCACTTTTTCTTGTACTAGTAACCTTCGTTTGAATGTAAGATGCTAATGGGTCTTGGGATAAATCAAATCCATACATACGTTTTTGCGTTCTAGTATACTCTTTTCCATCAAAAACAATCGGTTTGAGGTGAACTGTTTTTTTTGTGCTGATGTTATAAATGAGTGGTTGGATAATTAAACGTGTACCCGATTTAAATAATTCTTTGGGAACGGGAACTCTAGTCTTTAAATGGAAGTAATTACCCTTTATCTCAATGTCAGTTGGTTCTGGTATAACTTTGTTCTTTACGCGACTAACAATAAGTACTTCATCGATTTGAACCACGTCTGTGTCTAGCTTGATGTTGATTCGTTGTCTTCCATTTACATTAACCGTTTTCTCTTTATGTCCTACATGTGAGAAAACAAGTACGCCTGTTTGACTTATAATCGTATTGTAAAAGCCATAATCGTCCGTAGTGGCTACGGAGAGATTATTCGATTTATCTTTAATGTTTACACCTATAATGGGATTACCATTTTCGTCCGTAACTTTACCTTGAATACGAATGTTTTGCGCTTGTAGCGTTTGAAATAGAGTGGAAAGGAATAAAATAGCTACACTAAATAATAGCTGAATAGCTCTATGGTTTTTCTCTTTTTTCATATGATTGTTTCTATTCAATTATCTAATAATGTAACTAAAGGATAATCCTAATTTTATAGGAGCAAGTGTCTTTATGTTGTCGTTGTTTACTTCTGGCATTGGTTCATCATCCGACCATTTTTTTTGTTTGCAGTTTAAATAACCTAAACCAATAACAGCTTCTATATTCCAGCGTTCCCCTATTAACCAAGAATAACCGCAGGTGGCTCCAAATGTGATGAAGTTTCCTTTGTAATTGGTGTCGTTTAGAGAAACACTATATTCTGCCATTCTTGAGGCCAACCCTACAAAGGGGCCTGCTTGTGGTCTTTTAAACCAGTAGCGAGCTTCTGGTTCTATGGAAAAATGAAAATTCTTAAAGGACCCGATTTTAACAGGACTGGCTGATACATTAACACCTAACGAAATTCGTTTATTTAGGAAGAACTCTCCACCAATGTTAGGAGATGCAATGGCCCATTCAAGGGCGTTTGTTTTAATTGCAATTTTTTGTGCAAAGGTAGAAGTGGTAATTAGTGTAAACAGAACAACGATAATAGGGATTATTCTTTTTGTCATCTCAATAGTAATGCTAGTTGGTAATTCTTAAATTGTTCTTGAAAAAATATCAGCAAATGTACAAAATATATAGTCCAATGCTTATTTATGAACGATAAAAAACAAAGAATAAGAAAATATTTACATAAAACGTGTTATTTTTTACTACAATTATTATTACTTCTTTTTGGTTTCCAGGATAATAAGGTAGGACGTATAGCTTAAAAACGCTGTATGAAAGCCGTGTTTTACATAGTTTTCAGGATAATAGGATGTATAGTGTATTTCTCCTGTTTATTGGTGCAATAGCTCTTTTTGTTCACTTGTATTAGAGATGTAACGATTGTATAAGGCAGAAAGTAGAGGGTCTTATTACCATAAGGGCTAAAAAAAAGGACAAAAAAAAGGGAACCAATAAATTGATTCCCTTAGAGCGAAAGACGGGACTCAAACCCGCGACCCTCAGCTTGGAAGGCTAATGCTCTATCAACTGAGCTACTTTCGCAAATAAAAATATGTGGGCAAAGATGGATTCGAACCACCGAAGTCGAAAGACAGCAGATTTACAGTCTGCCCCATTTGGCCACTCTGGTATTTGCCCCAATACCGCAATTTTTACAAGATCTATCGCTATTTCTCTCAATTGCGATGCAAAGATACAGCTATTTTTTTAATCTCCAAATAAAATCAACCATTTTTATTGCAGTAATTGCACCTTCGTCTCCTTTATTTCCCAATACACCGCCGCATCTATCTTCTGCTTGTTGTAGCGTATTTGTCGTGATTAGGCCATAAATAACTGGCGTATTGGTTGTTGCGTTAATTCTTGCAATGCCTTCTGTTACGCCCATGCATACATAATCAAAGTGTGGTGTATCTCCTTTAATTACACAACCTAAAGTAATAATAGCATCAAATTTTTTACTCTCTTCCATTTGGTGAGCAGCAAAAGTTAGTTCAAAGCTCCCTGGAACAAATGCAATAGTGATATTTTCATCTTTTGCTCCGTGCTTTTTTAAAGTGTTTACAGCTCCTTCTAGAAGTTTACCTGTAATATTCTCGTTCCATTCTGATACAGCTATGCCAAATCTCATGTTCTCTGCAGAGGGCACTTTAGATGGGTCGTAGCTAGATAGGTTATGAAAAATTGTTGCCATGGTCTATTATTTTTTGAGTTAAAAAAAAGCTGCTTTTAATAAGCAGCTTTTCATATATAAGGAATATCGCTTATTTTTTCAATAAGGTAGCGCGCTCAATGTACTTATCCATATCGCCAGCTAAAGGTGATTTAAAATAATCGTTTTTGATAGTAGTGTATGTTTCAACAGCTTCTGCAAATTTGCCTAGTTTTTCATAAAGAAGACCGGCTTTTTTTAAGAATACAGGACTGATAGCAGCATTGTCTGCTTTATCTGCAGCTTTCAAATAGGCATCTAATCCTTCGTCAAGCTTATTTAGATTCACATAGCAATCACCCATTAAACCGATAGTAGCAGGGCTAATCATTTCGTCTGAAGCACTGAAATCGCTTAACAAATCAATAGCCTCTTTGTAGTTACCCAATTGTGCATTACAAATTCCTGCATAAGCTTTCGCTAGATTAGCACTCTTGGTACCACTAAACTCATCTGCTATTTTGATAAATCCCATGTAACCAATTGAGTCGCCGTTTAGTGCTTTCTCAAAATTATCTTGACCAAGATAGGCTTCTCCTCTAAAGATTGCTTCAGCAGCCATTTTCTCTTGTGGGTCAGTGATATAATGCTTGTAGCTAAAACCACCAGCGATAACTACAATAACTGCAACAAATGCAGAAATAATCATACGTTGGTTCTTTACAATAAAAGATTCTGTTTTGCTGATCGTTTCTTCTACATCTACCTGTTTTTGTTTGTTTTTTTGTGTTGCCATATTATTTTTTTATGTTTATTCCTTAAATAAATCCGAAATCTATTCGGTCAGCAAAAGTACTTTTTTTATATATAAGAATGAAATTTCATACCGTTTTTTTTAGAAACTCATTTAAAAAAGCATAGGATGATTAGTTTTTTCTTATTTTTGTCCTCCAAATCATCTGTATATATGCGTTTAGAACAATTATCTCTACTCAATTTCAAGAATTTACGTCAAGTAGATCTTACTTTCTCAAGCAAAATCAATTGTTTGTTAGGACTTAATGGAATGGGTAAGACCAATTTATTAGATGCAATTTACTATTTGTCGTTTTGTAAGAGTCATACGCATGCATTAGATCCCTCTATCATTTGTCATAAAGAGGACTTTTTTCTTTTACAGGGTACGTATGTAACCGATCAGAACGAATCCGAACTTATTTCTTGTGGTTATAAGCGGGGAAAGAAGAAAAAGTTCAAAAGAAACGCCAAGGAATATGCCAAACTATCGGAGCATATAGGACGCATCCCCTTGATAATGATCTCTCCTGCTGATAATATATTAATAAGTGGGGGTAGCGATGAAAGGCGTCGCTTTATGGATATGGTAATTTCTCAATACAATATTGACTATCTAAATGCTCTTTTGCGTTATAATAAAGCCTTATCTCAAAGAAACGCATTACTCAAGCAGGGAGCTACCGATGAAACGCTCTTTTTAGTGTGGGAGGAGATGATGGCCAATGAAGGCCAATTTATTTATCAAGAACGTATCTCCTTTCTTGCTTCCTTTATTCCACTATTTCAACGCTATTATTCCTATTTATCGGCAGAAAATGAGTCGGTGCAGCTTAGTTACAAGTCGGATGTAGCGATGGAACCTTTGATAGATTTATTGCGTAAAAGTCGTACAAAAGATATGGTGATGGGGTACTCTCTAAAAGGTATTCACAAAGATGATTTGATTATGTCTTTAGGCGAATCTTTAATTAAGCGTGAGGGTTCTCAAGGGCAAAATAAGACTTTTCTTATAGCACTTAAATTAGCACAGTTTGATTTCCTTAAAAACGCAGGTAGGGCGGTAACTCCCATACTTCTATTCGACGATATTTTTGATAAATTAGATGGTTCGCGTGTTAAAAAGATTGTGCAATTAGTGGCAGAGGATAATTTTGGTCAAATTTTTATGACCGATACGGATTATAAGCATTTGGAACGAATTCTATCGGATGGCCATCTGACTTATAAATTGTTTCAAGTGGAGCAGGGTGAAATAACAGAAAAAGTAATCGTATGAAACGTAGAGAATCGCATTCTATAGGAAATTTATTACGGCAATATCTTCGCTCAGAGGGACTAGAGACGCCTCTAAATGAGCAACGATTAATTAATGCATGGCCAGAAGTGATGGGTACGTTGGTGAGTAATTACACCGACCAGCTCTACATTAAAAATACGGTGCTCTTTGTCAAAGTATCTTCTGCACCTTTGCGACAGGAGCTCTCGATGCGTCGTGCTCTGTTAGTTCAAAAACTAAATAAGCAGGCGGGTGCACAAGTCATTACAGATATTATTATTCGTTGAAGAAAAGCGCATCCATTTGAATATCGTGCTCTTCGTGCGGTAAACTCTCTCTAACTTGAAAATCGAAACAGATACCCCATTTAAGACCTGCTATGTTGGGCAAAAGTTTATCGTAATATCCTTTTCCTCGTCCCAAACGATTTCCCTTCTTATCAAAAGCTACCCCTGGAATACAGCTCAATTCTATCTGGTTTAATGCTGTAAAGGGTTCACCTGTTGGCTCTAGTATATGGTATGCACTTTTTTTCACCGCCTCTTTTCCTACATACTGTTTTAAGTGTAAAATATCGCCAACTACCACCGGAAGTAGTATACATTTAGAGGTGTACCATTGTTCTAAAAAATCGATGGTTTGTACCTCATCTGGGAGTGCATGATAGAGTAGCAGTGTACGACATTGCTTAAACTCTTCTTGTTCGGCAATCTGTTTCCATATGGATGCACTAGCGGTAGTAATAAAGGAATGTGTGTTTCCCTTTTTGAGATCGCTTATCTCTTTTCTTATTGTTTGTTTAATCTCCCTTATTGTTTGCATCTTTATATTGATTTAGAACCCTTTTTACCTTCGTAAAAGGGATGTGAACTGTATATGTAACAAATCAGAATAGACAACAGCTTATTCTAATTTATGCATCTGCTCTGCTACGGATGGAGATATCCTTTG
>Ga0172378_10000875_pt1 | contig 27303 bp, 17 predicted proteins | sample GrowelOW332metaG_FD_119755 | JGI IMG/M metagenome (GOLD analysis project Ga0172378, IMG submission 119755) | Groundwater microbial communities from an aquifer near a municipal landfill in Southern Ontario, Canada - Pumphouse #3_1 metaG | ecosystem: Environmental > Aquatic > Deep subsurface >...
ATTTATTTTCTTGTGATAAAATACATACAAAATAATATCTGCAGATTCTTTAATATCTTTATTTTCATTAGTAGGAATATATCTAACTAATCCTGAAAATTCCTCTGGTGATACTCTATCATAACTTTTTGATGAAATAGATTTTAAAATATGATTTCTAGTATTTCTATAATCCTCATTTGTATCAATTAACATTTGTTCATCATCGGAAATAATATTAGTAAAACTATAATCCGTAAAATAAATTACATGAGTTGCGAAAGTTTCATCCATAATAATTTCTCCTTATCATATAAAAATTCTTTATTCACTAATATGATATATAATATTAATTACTTTTGTAGATTTAATTAATTAAAATATGACTTTATATTTGATTGTGACAATTCTGCAAAGTCATTAGGTTTAGTATTATATGGATCTGTTTCCATATCAACTCGTATTTCTTCATTAGTTTCTTCAAAATTGTTTGAAGCAACTAATGGATCTGGTGCATCTTTTGTATTATTTGGAGAAAACATATTATCTTGTGGATCTGGAACGTTTGATTCATTTTTTATTTTTTTCTCTACACGTTCTTTAACTTCACGCAATCTATCACATAATGACATTTTACTATTTTTATTTGGATTTGTTATAATTGGGTTCAAATTCGCTATAGACATTGTATATTCATTATTAATATCTTCACATAATAATTTAATATTTTTATTGTTAAGATTACTATTATACATAATAGACTCATTTATATTTTGTTTATAATAAATATTAAATATTAATTGTTTCAATTTATAATTTGCAATACAAGTTATTTTATAATTAGGTTTATTTAATAAATAAGCTGCATTTGTAGGAGAACTAGATCTTGGTTTATATACACAATTAAATTCAAATTTATTTAATATTTCGGATATATTCGACCATTCATTATAATTTATTTTAAATATTTCATTAGGATAATCTAATTCATAAGAATAATTATTATTATTAGTTAATTCATGTATATCATTAACTATAGATAATACTTCTGTACATTTACTGTTAGAACCATCGACAGTAACTGATTCATTTATAGATATTATAGGAATAATATTCTTTTCTTCTACAACTATATTATTCATTCTAATTTCTGCTAAAACTTTGATTAAATTCATCATTGATTTATGAGTTATTTTAACATAATTAAATTCATTCTGTTTAAGCATTGTTGCATCTTTAGCAGCTTCAAGTTCTCTGTTGTGTTCAAATCCTGGATGAGTATTTTCATCTTTTCCTGCTTTAATTTCTATAATGAGATTAAAATCTTCTAAATAAATATCTGTTATCCAATATTTTATTTCTCCATTAAATTCATAAGGAATAACTGGTCCAGGCATTTGTATTTTATCAGGATTTAATTCCATAACTTTATCTAGCCATTCAATAGCAAATTTTTCATATGTTCCTGTGTATACAAATTTGTGTTTCTTATCAGACCATAAATAAGTACCACTAATTTTTCTATTTGCTAACATTTTTTCTTGATGTTTCATATCATTCATCAAAGATGTTTTTCCGTATATCTTTAGCATACGTTTTTGTGCAGTTTCTTTTATCTTAGCTTTACATTCTGCAGATCCGCATATTTGAGATGGTTTTCCTGCCTTTTCATTCCACGGTGTGGGTTTATTGCATACTCTACATAATCCATAATCTCTTCCGTGAATTTTATAATAAATATATTGTGCAGTACTCATATTTTCTGGTATTTCATTTAAATGATTCGTTTCAACATGATCTATCATTTCTTGTTTATTATTTTTATTTTTACCGCAAATTGGACATTTTGACATATTAATTCCTCCTTATATATTAACATTAAAGTTATATCACCTTATTAATATGTTGACAGTATATTATATGGCATTTAAAAACTTATTTGTTAAACTATTTAATAATGGAGGTGAAAGTTTATATGATTGAGGCTACTTTAATGATAGATTCATATGGTAGAAATGTAGAATATAAAGGTGATATCGCTATGGTTCATCAAATATATCATTTAATCGTAATGGATAAAGGTACAGATGAATTAAATCCTAATAAAGGAATAGGTATTAAAGATTATTACTATGAATATAAAGATGATACAGTTCTTATGAATCTAGAAAATGAAATAAGAGATCAAATATCAACATATACTCCATATAACGTCACTAACGTAATATGCAAAGCTATAAAAAATAGTAAAGGTGATTACATTCTTCATGTATTTGTATCATTAAATGAAATTTTAGAAATTATAAACGTAAGCACAAATGGAGAAAAAAATGAACTTGCATTAATGCAAATATAAAGTATTTTATAGGAGGAAATTATAATGGATAAAGAATTAGTTGAAAGACTTGAAAGAATTAAAAGATCTACTAGTGGTGATACTGCGGAGCCTGTTAATAATACTCAAGATGATATTTCTGATAGTGTAGAAGTTGATGAAATATCTGAAAAAGTGAATTACAAAGAAGCTATCAAAAAAGATATGGAAAATATATTTGATGATGAATTTAATGAATCTCGCAAACAGGCATTTAACCAAGTAAAAGAAGATTTTGCTGAACGTGTTAATGGTGAAAAACCAAAAACTGCTGCAGAATTGTATGAAGAAAAACATGCTACAATTAAATTACAAGAAAAACAAATTATTGAAGAAGAACCTAATGATATGGATCCAGGTGAATCTTTACTTGGAAGTCTTGATGAAATCGATAAAGATTCTGCTGAAAAAGCTAGAATTCTCGAAGAAGAACATAGACGATATGAAGAAGAAAAAAATAAAATTAATGAGAATGTTGATGAAGAACAAGGATCTGAAACTATTGAAGACATATTGGCTTCAATAGAAGAAACTAATACAAAGAAAGATCTTGGATTAGAAAATGATGCAGATACTGAGGATCTTACAGAGATGCTTGAGAAATTAGAAAGTCAAAAACAGTTTGCATCGTATATTCCAACTGAAGAATATACTGGTCCATCATCATATGTTATAAATAAAAATGAAGAATTTGAAGATGCTGTAGAAGATGTATTAGTATCAAATAATATTAATATTATTAAAAAGACTTCTAATACTGAAAAATCTGCAATTTTAAATAAGCTTACAAATAGTGGAGATACTGTAACCGTTCCATTAGTAAATAGTGGAATTTATATTACTGTATCTGGTGCTTCTATACCTGAAATTATTGATATGAATAATATCGCATCTGATGGTGTGGATGCAATCCTCGAAAAAATCAATTTTATTAATAATCATATAGTTGATTCTTCAATAGGAAAAATGAGGTTAAGTCAGTGTATTAAAGTTATATCATATCATGATATAGAAACATTATACTATGCGTTATATGCTGCTACATATCCAGAAAATTCTGAAATTAATCGTCATTGCTCAAGATGTAATCAAGAATATTTTATAACTATGAATACCAGAGATATTTTAAGAAATCCTGAAGATTTTGTTAATGATGCAAAGAATATTAAAGATAATGTAACTACATATGATATTCTTAGAAACAGTTCATTGTTAAATAAAATAGTTCAAAAGAGATGTCTTGGCGGAAGAGTAATTGTTGATATTAAGCATCCTACAATAGAATCATATTGTGCTACAATGAATGCAATAAAACCCGAAATTATGAATAAATATAGCAGCACACTTATTGATATGGCTTATTCTATAAGTAAATTATATGTTAGAAAATCTGGTAATGATTATATTGAAATTACCGATCCTAATGTAATTATAGATACTCTTTCAAAAATTAAAGATATTAATTTGAGATATGAGCTTCTTGATATGATTGAAGAAATAAAGCCTAATGCATTGCCATCATATGGTTATAAAACAACAATATGTCCTAATTGTGGAAATAAAGACGAATCTACATCTTTCAATATGGATGATTTGCTTTTTATACACGCCCAACAGGAAGACGAGATGGCGACTCTCCGTTGGGCAGCAAAACTCCAGAAGAAAAGGCAATCGAAGAAAAAATAAATAACTACCAACAAATTGTTGATACTGCCTATATACTATTTGATGGGAAATATTCTATTGAACAATTAAATTCCATTTCATACAAGAATTTAATTAAGATGATAGAACATGAACATGCAATATCTGATGAATTTAAGGAAATTAAAGCTGCACGAAAATTAAATAATTTATGAGGTGAAGAGAATGGAACAAGATAGATTAGATATGATTAAACATATATCTTTTATTAATAAAAAGAATATTAATCTATTTAAAAACTATATACCTAATCATTATGATGAAATTTATTCATTATTTTCTCTTCTCAAAGATGCAGCTATAGATTATCATGATATTTGTTTTGATAAACCTAAAGAGAAAGATGAATCATTCATCTTTCTCTTTACTTTGAAAAATAAATATGTTAAGAAGCTAAAATCTTGGTTAGAAGACAATAATAATATAATTACGTATATGAGAAATAAAAGTTTTAATGTCATATTAAGTGAAACTAACGATTCAATCTCATTAGTTTTCAAAAAATGTTAAAGGAGTGAATCGTAAATGTATTTAAGAATGCTACAGATGGATGATTTTGTAAAAGTAAATCATCTTAAAGAAATAACAGATCCTATATATTTGGAACATAAACGTCCAACCCCAAATGGATTATTTTCATATGAAATATTCGGAATAAGCCAATATGACAGATCTAGTATCTGGGCATATGTTGATCTTGGGGGTATTTTTTTACATCCATTAGCAGCAATGAATTTTAAAAAATATGGATCTATGTATGAGAATATAATTTATGGACTTAAAACATATAGATTTGAAAATGGAAAATTCATAGAAGATCCTGAAAATGGAGATACTGGCATAGATTTTTTATATGACCATTATGATGACATAGATTGGAGAGAAACTGAATCTATATCTTCTTCAGAAAGAATAAAGTTTTTAAAGCAGGGAAAAGATAGACTATTCATTACAAAGTTTCCTGTTTGTCCTCCTTTTTATCGTGATATTAATGATAATACTAATATTGGTATACCAGTAATAAATGATTTATACAAAAAAATAATATCACAATCAATGGCACTTAAACGAAATGGTAATTTCAGTTTCTTTGGAAATTTGACTAAAGCAAATATTCAAAAAACTTTAATCGAAATATTTAATCATTATATAAGCCAAGTAAAAGGGAAAAATGGTATAATGAGAAAATATGTAATGGGAAGAAATATAGATTATGGTATATGGTTAGTAATGTCTGCACCTAAGATTGATGGTGAAAGATATACTGATATGCAAGTAGATTTTGATCATTTTGGATATCCATTACATGCAATACTATCCATGTTAAAACCTTTTATATTTCATGCAACTAAAGAGTTCTTTGAAAATGAATTTTTACGAACTGGTGGGTATGAAGTATATGATCCTAAAACAAAATCAATGTTTATGGGTAAGTTTATAGAACCAGAATTAGATTATTCTGATGATTTTATAAATAATAAAATAGAGCAGTTTATAAAAGGACATTCATCAAGATTTGAATCTGTTAAACTTCCAAGAATAGTTGGTCATGAAGATGATACTTTTTATATGACATTATCTGGAAGATTTGGTCGTAATGGGGAAATTGCAAAAAGAGAAATGACATGGACAGATGTTTTTTATATAGTTGCAAGTGATGTTACTAAAAATAAAAGATGTGTAATGTCTAGATATCCTATTGAACATTTTTATTCAGTATGTTATCCTAAAGTTAGAGTAATGAGTACAATAGAAACTACATATGCTGAAATTAATGGCATTGAATATACTCATTACCCTGTAGTAAAACCTGATACTGATTCATCTAACTCATTTGTAAATACATTATCACCAGCAAATGTTTATTTAGCTGGTATGGGTGGAGATTATGATGGAGATAGTGTTCCATCTAGATGTATTTTTACAGATGAAGGTAATGCAGATGCTGAAAGGTTCAGTAGAGATAAAAAGAATTTCTTAAATCTTGTTGGAAAAAATATAAGAACAACTGAACGAGATTTTATACAATTATTATATTCTTTGACATTACCACCAAAACGTGTAGATCTCGAAAATCCAAATTAACAACAAATAAAGAGTAGAGGGAAATTCCCTCTACTCTTAATATTATTTCTTTTTATTGTTTTTATTATAATTTTTACTATTATAATTTAAATTAGCTGGTTTATCATTAGTCTTATTATAAGAAACTAATGTTTCTTTATCATCTTCATCTTTTGGAGTATCAAGTTTTTCAGCAATGTCAGATTCAGTAATTGACTCTTGTACATCTACTTTTGTATCTTCAGAATCATTTTTAGATTCTTCAACAACATCAGTTTCAGCAGTTTCAATCTTAGAATCAGATTTTTCAACTTCATCACTTTTAGTATCATCAGTTTGTTTTTGCTGTTTAAGTTTTAATGCTTCTAGTGATTTCTTTAGTGACTCATCTCTAGCTTTAACATCATCAACAGGCTTAGGTTCAACTGGTTTTTCAACTGGTACAATACCAAATAATTGATCTTCTGTTAATTTATAATTCGTCTCATTTAATCTAACTTCTTTGCCATCTTTAGATACTGCATAAATTCCTTTTGGGGGATCCATTGAGTGAATAAGCCTTCCGATAACATTATCTTCCATCCTCATTGTAATAGGTCCTCTAGTTTTTCTACCAATAAAAATCTCCATTGGTTTAATATCAGTAATATGAATAAGTTTAGCCATAATTAATTTCCTCCTTATATTTTAGATAATTTTTTAGCTAAAGCGTTTAGTTTAGCTACAAGTTTATATTTTGCAGATATATCATCTTCTTTAATTTCAACATCAAATAACTTACAAAGTTTATTTGTTAATGCTGTAATTAATGCATCTGCAGGGTTTTCATCATTACATTTTCTTAGTTCTGATGATACTTTTCTAACAAAATCTTTAAATTTCTTAATATAAAGTTTTTTGTCAGTATCTTCTGCTTTATTATAATTTTTAACCATATCAATAAGAGTAATATAGTCTTCTTTAGTCATTATAACTTGTTTAGATGTGCTTACAACAGATTCTTGTATAGCACCAATTGGATTAATAATAGATTTTTTTAATTTATTTACACACTCATAAGCAGAATCTTCATCAGATAAATTTGTAGAAGATATGGCTTCTTTAAGTATATCTAATTCTCCTTGTGATATTTGGTCTATTAATCCATAGTCATTCTCATTAAACTGAGAACTTTCTGTTATAATACCATCTTGTATTTTTGCATTTTCATCTCTATTGAGACGTTTAATTAATGATGATAACATATAAAAATACCTCCTTATTCTATATAATTGTGTTAAGTTTTGTTAAACTATTTATTTGTTCTTTTATAATATACATAATAATTGGCAATAATTCATACTCTTGTAATTGAGTTAAACTTCCAATCATATTAGAAAAATATCCAGGCATAATTTGATTTCCGTGCATATAATTTACGATTATAGATAATACTCTTGTATATGAATTATTTCTATTAATACTTGTATCTTTTTGAAGATATCTTGAAATTATTGTATTAAAATCAAATTCAACTCCAAATGAATTATCTGTTTTTGTTATAAATGATTCACTTGTAAAATACCAATTTGAATTCGTGGCATAAGATAATGTAAATGGAGAATTGATTTTATTAATAGAAATAAAATTACAATCTTTCATATGTGAAATATCTTTATTTATTATAGCATAATATAAAGATTCTCTATATGTCTTATGATCATTTGAATCAAAAATATTATTATAATCGAGAATTAAACTATCTCGTAACAGTTCGTCCATAACTATTATTCTTTCATCTGCCATAAATTTTAAAAGAAATTTATCAATATAATGAACCTCTTTATCTAATAAAAGGGTATCATTTGGTAATATAATTTCAAATAATGTTATTTTTTCTTTGAAAAATGAATTAATATAATAGTCATAAATATCTTTATAAATATCTTTATAATTTTCTCTTAGATTATATTCATTATTAGATATTACTACTTTATCTTGTGTACCAATATTATCAAAAATTGCATTAAATTCAGATACTACTTGTTTATTTAATTTATTTAAATAGTCAGGAACGCATATATGATAACTAACTACATAATGAGGTTTTGATTTTAATACAGTTTGAGATACTGTATTAACTATAAATACTCTGTTTTCATTAAATATATTTATTATAAATGCATCGCCCTCACATGGTTCAATAATATTAGGAAGTAAAATTAATTCTCCACTAAAATTATCATTTGTTAATCCTCCATTTTCATCATCAAAATCATTTATATCTGATATTGGTGATATACCATATACTGGAAGATTATTTATCTTATTATAACGTACTGGACTATCATCTCCAATATATGAATCTACGTTTTTATTTTCAAATTCAAATGTGGATTCTGCTTTATTAATAGAATAATAAGTAACAAAATCCACATCTTTGTCTAGAAATTTAATAAACTGTGATGTTCTTCTTTTTCTAAATTCATCATATTGACTTTTTCGTAATTCTTGTACATCTAATATTTTCATTAAATCACCTCCATCAAAATAGGGCTTATTTTCATTAATAAAATGTTTAATTATTAATTGCACATAATATTCATTACTAAAATATAATGTTACATTTTAGCCATTAAACATTCATATAATAACTTTGAGAGGAGGTAATAATATGGCTACAAAAAGGTATAATGTACCTCAATACATGAAAAATGTAAAGAAATCTGCTGGATATATGGCAAAAAATATAGCATATACGTATATGCCATCACTAAGCAGTACTATTGTAAGCACACGAGCCGCTTACAGTGATATACGAGATTTTGCAATGAAAGAAAGATCTCGTATTAATATGCAAAAGAAATATCAAACTAATTCATTATTGCGGCCAGTAAAAGAAATTATCATAAATGCAAAAAATGATATAAAGACTGGTAAATTTTATAATGAAGAAAGACTTAAAGAAGCAGAGACCGAATCCATGTCAGATTTTCTTGGAGAAATGTCTGGAGATAATGAGGAAACATATGAAAGTAGCAACAGTATATCGTTGGCTCCTTTTGATAAAATTTTAGCTAGTTCCTCAGCACATTCAATGTCTTCAGCTAAAGCTATAAGTGAAACACAAGTAAAAACTACTGAGTATCTTGGTGAATTACATCAAAGTACACATATGCAGAATTTAGTTATTAATCAGAAGCACCATCTTGAACATATGACAAGATTAGATAATATTGAAAAGATAGGTACTTCATTAGTTGAATTTAATGTAAAAACAATGAATGAGCATATAAAAGCTACTCATTCGTTTTATGAAGAGATTTTAAATGAGACAAGAGAACTCAAAAAATCTATAGATAAAATTAGTAAAAATGTTACTGCTAGATATGGTAGTGGTAATAATAAAAATATAAAGAAAAATGTATTAAGTAATATATTTGGTGGAGGAGCTTTCGATATTGGTGGATATGAGGCTGCTGTTAAAAATAATTTATCAGATCAGATTCCATTTACTGGTGATATGATGAAAGATATGTTTAATAATTTCAAAGCCTCTCCAATATCGGCATTAGCTATGATGGCATCAAGTTTTATGATACCAAAAGGCTTTAAGAGTGGTGCTAGTAAAATAGATAAAAGTGTACAAGGAATGTTTTCACAATATCTCCAAATGATGTCTAATTGGAAATCAGGTAAAACTAATGGCAAGCTTGGTGACCTTAAACAAATATTAGGAAATATTTTATCTGTTGATATGAATACTAATCCTAGACCAGATCTATCTCAATATAAAAATAAGGCTTTAGATTTAGAATTAGAACAAAAGAAAGCTAAAGCAATAACAGAAGTAATCCCTCAATATTTATCAGAAATTACAAATAAATTAACTGGTAAAAATATGTTTTATAATTATAACAAGGGGTTCTTTGAAGATAGAAATACAGCTAGAGGAAAATTAGATAAAGATAAGAAAAGTTCAGTAGTATATACAATGGATGAAACTAAACAACATTTTGATTCAAAAATTAAAGGTGTTGCTAATGAGTTTGCTATCGATGATGCTTCTAAAGCAGTATTATATGAAGATATAGATAATTTTGTATTCTGGTTAGCTACTAACGGAACGGAATTTAATCCTAAACGAAATAAAAATGATTCAGATTATTATATAGAGCTTAATAAACTTGGTTTAAAATTAAAAGGAGGTCTTAATTCTTATAAAATAATTAAGGCTATTTATCTTAAATCAAGTCCAGCCCAAAGAATGACAATGAAAGCTGAACGTGTTAATGCTAATGCAATGTCTAGAGATATAATTCAAAGATTTAATGATGATATTATATCCAGTGGTGCTAGTTCACTATATAATGGGATGGATACTTTACCTAAAGAAAGTTCTGGTTCTGTTAAATTTAATAAAGACTATATGTCTATAGTAAATTATATAGCTAATCAAAATCTTTCTGAAGATGAATTAAAAGCATTTAAAAGAGAATATGAAAATAAGAAAAAGAAAGATCTTAATATTAAAGATAATGATACTGCAAGTTATTCAAAATTTGCAAATAATATGAAAAATAAATCTGGTAAAATATTAGATAAACTTGGATTAAGTGATTTAATAGGTTCCGTTAAGGGTGTCTTAACAGGGATATCAGAAGTTGTAGAAGAAAAATTAAGTTTTGTTGCCGATAAAATGTCATCTGGAATTGAAACAGTTGCATCTGGATCTGAAGATGATGTATTTGAAGGCGATTTTGAATATGAAGAACCGTCAGCAGTAAAGACAAAAGCAAAAAAAGTATCTGCTAAAATTATTTCTGCAGGAAAAAGTACAAATAAAAAATCAGTTAAGCATTCAAGTAATGGAAATTCTTATATAAAAAATATGATGAAATCTTCAATGGATTACCGTCCATACTTTGATAAAATAGATTCTCATTTAAGAAATATTGCTACATTAACTGAAAGAAATAATTCTGTTACAATTTCATATGGTCAAGCAGGAATGCCAGTACTAGTTGAAAGTGTAAACGGTGTATTTGCTCAAGGAAGTAGACCAGATGGTATAGATGCACCGAACAATGGAATTGGTAATAAAAATTCTAACCTAAATACCATTAAAACTGCTTTTAGAAAAGCTGTAGAAACTGGTAAAGAGGGTGCCAAAACCTTAGCAGGTAAGGGATCTGAATTATTTTCTAAAGCAAAGAGTAAGGGATTTGAAATTTTAAAAACAATAGGTTCTGGTATATTAGAACATGGTGGAAATGTTAAAGAATATTTCCAAAGTGACAAATTTAAAGAAACTATTGGTGGTATAACAAGTACTATTAAATCTGGAGCAAATACTGCTAAAACCTTTGCTGGAACATTATTTGAAAGTCTTAAAAATATGGCTAAGGGTGCATTTAAAAAAGGTAAAGGTATAGCAATTGGATCATTAGTAAGTAATATGCTTGGCCTTGGTCCTATACCTGGTGCAGTTATAGGTGCATTATTTAGTAAAAAGAAGAAAACTGAGTCTGATTCTGAAGACAAAGAAACAATGGATAATATTGAAAAGCAGGAAAAAGGTGGAGGTTTTCTAGATAAATTTAAAGGCAAAAAGAAAAAATCAGTATTAATGGGGTCTGCAGTATCAACATTACTTGGTTTAGGACCTGTGCCTGGTGCTTTAGTAACAATGATTTATAATAAGAAATTTGTTAAAAAGAATCAGGAAGAAGACAAAGAAGCTAAAGAAATGTCTGAAGGTATTGAGAATGCAGAAAAAGAGGCAAAAGGATTAAGTAAATTTAAGAAGGGTAAAAATTTAGTTGGCGGTGCAGCTATATCATCTCTTCTCGGTCTTGGACCTATGCCAGGCATACTTACTGCTTCAATATATAATAAGTTTAAAGATAAATCTCTTAAGAAAAAGAATTCAGAAGATGAAAAACAAGGCGAAGAAACAGCAGAAGCTATGAATAAGGCTACAAATCAAAAAGAAGGAATACTTGCAAAAGTAAAACGTTTCTTAGGCAAAGGTAAAAACTTAGCTATCGGTGCCGCAGCTTCATCTTTATTAGGATTAGGACCTATACCTGGAGTTATAGTAGCTTCTATGTATAACAAAAAGAAATACAAAAAGAAGCAAGATGAAACAGAAACAGAAGAAGTTAAAAATTCTGAAGAAGTATTAAAAGATGAAGTATCTGATAATGCTGAAAAAGAAATAAATAAGACCTCGGTTAAGAATAATCGTAAGAAAAAACGTAAACATAAAAAAGCATTGCAAACAGCAGAACGTAGATATAGTGCTGAGTCTAAAGGTAATCAAAAAGAAGCTGACAGACTGGAAAAACAAGAACTTAATAAGGCTAAAGCTACTGGTGATATAGATGAAATTGACAAAACTAGTAGTATAGTTGCTAATATGAGAAACTCTGTAACAGGTTCACCATCTGGAAAATCTGATAATCCAAAAAATCCTGAAAAGAAAAATATTTTTGATAGTCTTAAAGGAATTCTTGGAGGAATTGGAAATGTACTATCATTTTTAGGACCGATCAGTCTTGGACTACTTGGAATATTTGCTTCTAAGAGTATTAAAGACTGGATCAAATACATGAAAGAAAATGGAGCAGGTGGACACAATACCAAAAATGAACAAGGCGATAGTAATTTTGTAAATTGGACAGATAATGTTGATCAATCTGCAAATACAGCAGGTACATTAAGCAGCGGTGCTGTAATAAAAGGTTTAAGTATCGGTGCATCAAAAATACTTGGCATAAAATCTGGACCTATGGCAAGTAGTTTTATGGGAATGTCACAATCTTTCAATACTTCTAAATATTATAAAAATGAACAAGAAGCATATAATGATAGAGGAGCTGAAACGTTAGGACAAGAAGCATCAGGTCTTAAATGGCAAAATAGAGCTAAAGGTGTTTGGTATGGTGCCAAATTTGCTAAGACTACTGCTAAAGTTGGAGAGAAAATATCCACATCCAGTCTTGGCTCTAAATTAATTAGTTGGGCAACTAAACTTGTTAGTAGTCCAAAAATAGTTAAATTCTTTGAAAAGACAGGGCTTAAAAAAGCACCTGCAGCAGTTATTAATTTCTTTAAGAAAAATTCTTCTAAGATTATGCTTAAAATTTCAACTAAAGCTCCAAAATTTTTATCTAAAATTGCAATAAAAATAGGTAGTATTGCTTCTGTTGTTGCAGCTTGGCTTCCTTTAATAACTGCTATTGCTGCATTTGTGCGAGGTTGGAATAATGCAGCTAGAGATTTGGGAATGGACCCAGATTCTAAAATATTTATACGTGCAAGAATTGCAAACGCTTTAGTATATGCATTAGATGATGTGTTATGCGGAGTATTAGATATTATTGGCTTACGCGATTGGTTAACACAACAATTCACAATTCTTTTATTAAGTGATGAAGAAGAAAAAGAACTTCAGTCATCAAAAACTTCTCAACTTAACAAATATGAAAAATTTATAAAAGATAATAACCTTAATAGAGAAGGTTTTACATTTGATATGTATAATAAAATGACAAATAAAAGTATATGGGGAAATGTAAAATCATGGTTTGGTGCAGATGATCTTAAAAAATATAAAACTGGCGGTAAAGAAAATACTAAACTTAGAGATAAATATGGTGGGTATACTCAAAATGTTGTAAATTATGATGCTTCCCAATCAACAAACGTACTTGTACAAGATGGTGTAGGTGGTTCTGGTGGTAGAGGAATTGAAATAACATCTAAATCTTCTAAAGATCAAGTATTGAAATATGCTCATGATAAATTAAAGAATAGTTTATATGCTGGAAATGCTACTAAATTAACCGAAAATCAGGTAGATCAAGTACAAAAAGTAGCATCTGCTAATAAATCTAATACTAATACAGAATCTAAATCAGGATCATTCTTTAGTAATATTGGAAAATCTTTATCAACTGCAGCAAGCTGGGTAAAATCAGGTTTAGGTAATATTTGGAGTTGGGTAAAAGATAAATTTACTGGATGGTTTGGTTCTGGCGGTAGAGGAAATACAGTAAATCAAAATAATTATTATAATCAAGCTGATCCAAGATGGGCTAATCAATCTTTTGGTAAATATGGTGGAAAACGAGATACCATTAAAGAAGGTGGATGTGGACCTACCGTAGCTGCTATGGCATTACAACAACTTACTGGTAATGAAGTATTACCTAGTACAATGGCTAATCTTGCATTAAAAGCTGGTTATAAAGTTGACGATGGAGGAACTTCTCCAGAATTCTTTAATACCGCAGGTTCTATGTATGGTTATAACTTCAATACAGAATCTGGAATTAATAATAATACCGTGTCTGCATTAAAAGCAGGAGTGCCAGTCCCATTATTAGGAAAAAGTGGTCCTTATGGAAATGGAACTCATTATTTATTAGCTAATAAAATAGATTCATCTGGAAATGTTTCTGTATTAGATCCTCAAAATAAAAATAATAATAAAAAATATCCAATTGGTATATTAGCTAGCACTACTAATGCTTCGATGGTTGTTTCACCTTCGATCGGAAAGATATCTAAACAAGCAAGAAGTAATAAATATGTACAGCAAGTTAAATCTATTGGTAGAGGACCTACATTTGGACCAAATACCGAATTATATGCAGATAAGAAAGAAATAAGAAAAGCTGGTAGAAATAAAAGACTAGGTCGAGGAAGATATGGTAGAGGACCAGTTATTTCACAAACACTGTTAACAAGTGGATATGAAACCAGAAGTTCTAGAGATATTAAATATATTGTAATTCACTATGCGGCTAACTTTGATGGTAAAGCAGCAGGTGCTAAAAACTGGTATAATGGTAAAGAAGTTAGTGCACATTATGCCGTTGGTACTGATGGTATTTACCAGACAGTCGATGATAAAAATGTAGCATGGCATTGTGGTGGAGAAGTATATTCTACTTCTAAACAATATGGTGGTGCATCTCTTAATGGAATATGTACTAATTCAAACTCTATAGGGATAGAACTTGCATCAAATTCAAGTACAAATGATTATAGTGGACCTTATTGGTTTGATGAAGCAACATTAACGAATGCAGTTGCACTTGTTAATAGCTTAATGTCTAAATATAATATCTCTAAAGATAATGTTGTACGACATTTTGACACAACAGGTAAACCTTGTCCTGCACCTATGGTTCCGAAAGCTTATCTTGAAAAATCAATAACTGTTGCATCTAATCATGATGATAATGCTTGGAATAATTTTAAAAATAGATTGTCTGGCGTAGCATCTAAAGCAACTGTTGGTGAAGCTCTTGTACAAGGTATGGCAGCATTAGAAAATAGATTAAGTTATTCACAATCTCAAAGAGATGTAGCTAAAGGATCTTCTGATTGTTCGGGAACCGTTCAATGGGTATATAAGAAAGTCTGTGGTGTTGATCCAGGTGGTAATACGTCATCTATGAAATCAAATGGTACACAAATATTGGCATCGACAAGCGATGTTAATAATATAATAAGTAGTGCTCAACCTGGAGATTTATTATTATTTAGTGGTCACGTTGAAATGTATGCTGGAAATGGACAGTGTTGGGGTCATGGCGGTGGATCTGATGGTAGCATACCAGGTACTAGAAAAACTAGTGTTTCTGGATATGTACAATCTTCTGGTGCATGTCAGGTTAGACGATATATAACAGGTTCTGAAACTATTAATACTAATCTTGGAACAATAACTGATAAAGATGGTAATAGTGTAGAAATAAAAATATCAGGAACAAGTACTGGAAATGTATATGTTCAAGGAAGTACTCAATCTGAAGGCCAGACAATGTTACAGAGACTTCTTAGTGCCGTAACAACTGATAGCGAGCATTCATTCTATAAAACTACTGATCCTGAATCGCCTTATTATAAATTTAAATCAGCATTAGAAGGAATTACTGGTACAGTTATAGCATCTGCTGCATCTACTAATAAAGTTGGTTCTGTTTCTGGTAAAACACCTAATGGCGGAACTGGAGCAGCTAATTATAATGTAACTGAATTTTCATCAGTTACAGCAGATAAATTAAAAGAAGCTATACGCAATTATACTGGTAAAGAAAATTCTTGGATGGAAGGTCAAGTTGACAATATCATGGAAGCATCCAAACAGACTGGTATTGATCCAAGATTTATGGTTGTTATGGCTGCTGGTGAAAATGGTTGGAATGGTGATACAGCATTAGCTAAAGCTAATAATATGATAAATATAGGTGCATATGATAGTGATCCTATGAATGGTTTAAATTATGGAAATGCAACACCTCTTGAAGGATGGATAAATGGATTTAAATGGTTAAAAGAAAACTATATTGAAAAATATGGTCAAAATACATTACACTCTATGAAAAATCCAACATCTGTAGGTGCACCAGATTGGCATTCATATCAAACAGGCCCAATAGATCCTAAAGTTAAGATATATGATTCATTAGTAAATAGTACTGGTGGTAGAGGATCTAATAATAATGTATCTGTTCTACCTTATAAATTAAAGAATAAAATAAATAAAGAAATATCATATGATACACCATTTGTGGATAGTATGATAGGTAGAGGTACTGGTACAATTGGTAGACCTACTACACCTAATGCATCAAAATCTATCGTATCATTAGATACAAATAAAATTGCTACGCTTAAGCAACAAATACAAACAAAAAATATAACTAATAAATCAGCTATAGGCGAATCTCAAAGTAGTATACGAAATAATGGAATTAGTTCTATAAATGATAATAAAATCGTATCAATATTACAAAATATTGCAGAGATATTATTAGATATTCAATCAAGTAATAACGCAATATCTGAAAAAGATTTTTCACCTAAAATAGTGATACCTAGAAATAATACTAATCAGAATTTAAATTTTGCTAATCAAAAGACTAATTTAATTGATAGTATTATAAGTGGAATTTAGTTAAACTAAAAATATAGTCATAGAGAATATTCTCTATGACTATATTATAAAAGAAAGGAGGAATGATCAAAATGGCAAAAGTTGAAAGAAATTCAAGCATAAATGAAATTATAAATAGCCTTTCAGGTGTTACTGGATCAATGTATGATGAAAACTATGCAAATAGTTTTGTAGGGCCATTAGATTGGACTGTAAATGTTTCAAAATCTATAGGTATTGTAAATTTTTCAGAAACTTCTGGTAATAATATTTCTGTTACGGTATACGATAATCCATATTCAACTACTACTGATAATATATTATGTTTAACACAAAATGATTATACTACAGTTACATATAATGAAAAAATATTGTTAGATAATATTTATGACGATACCGATGTTAGTGGCGTTGTTTATTTTTCATATAACGGAAAAGATTATTTATATGATACATATTATAAAAGATATGAAAAAGTAGGAGGTTCATTATTTGGAGATAAATCTACTACACCTTTTGAAATAGGAAAATTTTCGGAAATAAGATATATTAAGAAATCAGAAAATGAATATCATATAAGAAATAGTTTAGTATATGGTATTAAAACATATAAAGCTGGATATTCTGATACTGCTGGAGGTTCAAAGGGTATACCAATATATTCGTGGTTTAAAAAAGATAAAGAAATATATCTTGGAATAAGTGTAGCTTTAAATAATACACTAAATAATCCTAACTCTCCGGAATCTGAAAAAAGATTTTCTGGCTACATAAAATATTATTCAGATTCGCGTGTATTATGTAATTTGTATTTAAATGAATCAGCAGGAACACGATTAAATACAGATGATATTAAAGATAAAGAAGCTGCAGAAAAAGCAGGCACTACTGGAGATAATGGAGAAGAAAAACCGGTTGATCAATATTTAAATTATACTGGTTCTGATGAATTCGAGATAACTGGTGGTTATGCTGATAATTTATATGCTCAAGATACACAAGAGTTATTAACATTTTGGAATCAACTATATGGTGGATATAATGGGTACTATTCATTGAAATCTCATCAAGCTATCATTGGATTACCACTTCAGTTTATGGGTAATGTAGATATGAGAGTAGGTTCTTCTACATATGGAAAGCAATATATGGAAGATATTTTATATGATATGAATATTGCTATTATTAAGCCTGGAGGTCCTGTACTGAATCCAGCATGGGATTCAGAAGCTCAATATTCAGATTCATTCGATATGAGTATAGCCAAAAGTATAGGTAAATTTAAAGCATATTGGGATAGTATTCAGAATGAAGGTTTTGCTGGATTTATGAAGCAATATATATTCCAAATGATGAAAGGTGGAAATGCAAGATTTTATAGTTTCCAGTCAGATTATACACATTATACACATTATGTAAATACATTATGTCATATGTTTATAACATTTCTTGGAATTGATAAAAAGACATACAGAACAGGATCTGGAAACATTAAAACATATGCTGAGTATAAAGATGATATATCTGAGATAGAATCCGATGGTGGAGATGGATTAAGAAAACAATTTGGTACAGATAATGCTGTATACTTATATTATTCCGATGAAGGGTCTGCATTAAATCAATCATTTACAAATACAACAGGTCCATCTGGATTAAGTTCAACTTTACAATCTGCATCAGATGCTGTAAAAGAATGGGGATTTTTCTTAAACGCTGCAGGATTAGAACGTGGAACAGGACTTGCAAAATTTGGAACTGCCTTACAAGATAGTGTTGGAGGTAACTCTAATTCATTGCTTGGAAGATTATTTGGAAATGTTACTGAAGGTGTATCTACAATACTAGCTGGTAATAATCTATCATTGCCAGAAATTTATATGGATTCAGATACTGCGGTTGAACATTCATTTAAAGTAAAATTAGTATCACCATATGGTGATCCAGAATCGGTATTTTTATATGTATTAAGACCATTGGCTAGACTATTAGCATTTTCATTGCCGCGACAGTATGGTCCAAACTCATATCAATCACCATTTATAGTGCAAGCTTTTTCTAAAGGTCAATTTAATTGTCAATTAGGAATTGTAACAAATCTATCAATATCAAGGTGTGGTCAAGGTGGAGAATCCCATACAATAAATCATATACCAACAGAATTAGAAGTATCAATAACAATTCAAGATATGTATGAAAAAGTATTTTTATCAAATGAATATTTTGGAAATAGTGCTGGAAAAGCATTAATCGGAGCATTTATTGATAAAGTTACAAATTCTGATGCTGGAACAGGAATAACTCAATTCTTTTCAACGAGTAAAGCAGCTAGCCTGTTATTCAATAATGTTGGATTGATAGATTTTATGGCTTCATTTTGTGGATTTAATTTAAATATGCCTTCATTCATGAGTGGATGGACATTGATTTGGAATATGATGAAAAGTCGTACAAGTGAATATGCATCATATTCACAAAATGATGGATGGGCGTTTCCTCAATGGGAAAAAGCCTTAAATGATGCATATAATGATGCAGTTACAAATCTGTCTACAGTTATGACCGTTACAAATTAATATTTATATAGACATATAATTAATTATATTATTATGGAGGATTATGTATGAAAATAAAATCTCGAAAAGAACGAGAAAAAGAATATAAATCCGAATATGGTAATGTAAGCAATGATGTCTATGATAGATTAAAATTTTTTCTTGGAGATAAATTTGACGAACAATTATTTGAAAATGCAAATAAAAGAATAAAAGAAGCTAAGAAAAAAATTAAATATAATCAGATTAAAATTACATTTTATGAAGAACCGATACAATCTCATAGACCACGGGTGAATTTTCACACCCGTGGTCTTCATGTGCCAAATGCAAAAGAAAATTTTGATTATATGAAAAATTTTATAAATGATTTAAAAGAAGAAATAAAATTAGTTGCAACACCTATGTGTATTGATCTTGTTGCATATTTTAAAATGCCTACAAATATAAAAGCTGAAGAAGTTTTACTATATGAAACTGAGCATGATATGGCGATTGGAAAACCTGATTTTGATAATATTTTAAAAGCATATGTCGATATGATAAGAGAATCTATTATTTTAGATGATGATATTGTGTCTGAATCACATTTCAAAAAATATTATTCATTAAAACCAAGAGCAGTGTTAACAATAACATATACTAATGGATACGTATCAGAACATACTTACAAGAAAATAACTACAAGAAAATCATTTAAAGATCTTATAAATTATATAGACTCAGAGCTTATTGTTACACCTATTGCGAAATCAAAAAAGAAGAAAAAGGAGAAATAATATTTATGAAAAAGAAGAAAAAGATGCACGCATATATGCTGAATGATATTATCACTTTTAATATAGATGAATTAGTTACACATATAGAAGATAATTATCCTTCAGCAGATATATATAATATAAAACGTACTTATTTTCATTTACAACCTAATGGAAATGATTTAAATGATATTTTATCTTCATTTTTAATTAACAAAGTTAATGAATTAGATGAAGGTGGAGATGAAATTGAAAAACTTATCAAAGAGAATATCAATATTTTCTTCGATATAACAAATAAAACAGATGATATATTAATAATAGAAAGAATGACAAGTAATTAATTTTTAATATACATAACAATAAAATAGGCAGAGATAATAAATAGTGTTATGCTTATTTCCTTAATAACTTATTAATAAAAAATTCAATCTGAGATACTGTATATACAGTATCTCAGATTTTTCATCTTAAACATTCATATAAATAAATACTAAATAGGAGGCGAAAAATATGCTTAAATTTCCTAAATTATTGCCAAATAAAGTATATCGTGTAAGAGATAGATTTACCTTACCTTATGATGAAAGAAACCAATTAAAAGGGCATTTATTAGCTGTATTTGGAGAAGATATAAATGATACTGCTGATTTTTTTAAAAGTCCTTATTGGCAATTTAGAAGATATAACAGATATTTTATAGAAAGAAAAGTATCAGAAATTATAGCTGGTTTAAATGTAAAAGTTCAAAATAAACAACAAGAATTATTTCAAACTGGATTTGGTCAATCCTTTCCAGATACAAAATTAATGATAACTCCTGCGGTATGCAGAGATTTTAATATAATATATGAAATAAATCAATATTTTGGATTAATACACAATAATGAAAAAATAGCTACTAGAAGTGTGATTCAACAAAAAGAAATTAAGATGAACTTATTAATTAATAAACTTAAAGATATTTCATCTAAATTTCCAAATCAACAAAATAAATATTTACTTATTCCTGTTGATAAATATATTGATAATACTCGTAATGCTGCTATTTGGACTAAACGTTCGTATTTTTATATATTTTTAATTCAATTGATTAAAACAATTGGTGAAGATCCAAAAAGATTTAACCAATTAAAAGATTGGACATTTGTTTTTAATAATATAAATGAAGTATTTTATATACCATGTAAAGATATAAATTCTGAAACTTATGATTTGATAAAAGAATTATTTAGAAAATTTAGATCAAGACCTTCATTTGTGGAGTTACAAGACACTGATGACGTTGATCTCGGAACAACAGAAGATGAAAATGAAGATAAATTAGCTTCTGCTAATCAACATACGTTACTTAAAGCTGCAACTGATGTTGTACAAACTGTTAACTCATTGCCAATCGAAAACAGTGTTAAAGAAGAGTTAAAAACTTCTGCTGTAAATAATATGAAAAAGATATATATTAACAATACAGAAAAACCTGTAACTCTTAATTCATCACCTAAACAAAAACCTCAAGATAAAAAAGATTTGTTAAAAACAAAAATAACTGAGCCTGAGGAAATTGTAGATGAATTAAAAGATAGTAAAAAAGTTTCAGATAATAAACTTTTAACTAAGGATGAATTAACTAAAGAAGCTGAAAATAAAATTAAGGCAGAATTAAATAAAAAAATTCTTCCACCTCAACAATCTATTCAAAGACTAGCTAGAATTGAAAAGATTCAAAAAGAGGTTAAAGATATTAAAGTAGATGATACTACTATTGAAGAATTAGCTATTAAGGCTAAGAAAAAACAAATTGAAAAGAATGAAATAAAAGCAGATGTTATTAATGATAATATGAAGAATATTCCATTTAATAATTTTGAAAAAGGATATAATCATAACCTTTTAGATTATGATTTAACAAATATTTTAACATCTTTTGCTAATAAAGATAGACCTTTGTATCTTATATCTCTTGAAAAAGAAGATATATCTACAACAAATGATAAACTTTATACATATAAAGCTATATTTGAAGATGAAAAAGGTGCTAGACATAATCTTACATTTGATATGCCTAAATTTGTAAATGAAAAATTTATACATATAAATGGATCAGATAAATTATTTATAAATCAAATTATACCATTACCTGTCACAAAGGTATCGCCTGATGAGGTTCAAGTATCTTCAAATTATAATAAAATATTTATAAGACGATTTGGTAAAAATGTATCTACAAAAATTAGTAGATTTCATAAAATAGTTCCTGAACTTGATTTCAAAATATTTAAATATTCCAAAGGTAATAATATTCAAGAAAATATATCATTTATGACAACTATCGAATATGACGAGTTAAGTTCAAAATACTCAACCATAACTTTAGTAGATGATAATATAACTATTTATTTTAACCAACAAGAGATTAGAAATATTGCAGCTAATTATGATTTAGAGTTTGATAATGATACAGAAATGCCATTTGCTATTAAAGATAACTCAGATGGTTCTCATTCATTAATAACACTAGATATAAATAAGGATACAATAATTGGAACAGAATTATCACCAATAGATTATATAATAAAATTATTATCAGATAAACTTCCAAAATTTAAAGATGAATTTTCAAAAATGTCTGTTGGTAAAAAGTATATGTATACAAGGGCTACTATAATGGCTAAAAAAGTGCCTATGATTCTGTTATTATCATTTATAAATGGTTTAGAACCATTACTAAATAGAATGAATATTGAATATACTTTTACAGAAACAAGACCTCAATTAAAAGCTGAATCTTCTGAAAAGTCTATTATTCAATTTAAGGATGGATATTTTACATATTCTACATCACCATTTAGTAATGCTCTATTATTAAATGGATTATACGATTTACCAACTGAAGAATACAAATTCATGGATTTCTCCGCTAAAGATGTCTATTATGATTTATTTACAAAACTCTTTGGTAGAAGAAATATTGGTAATGCATTTGAAAACTTTAATCAATTATTTATAGATCCGATTACAAAAGAAGTATTGGAAGATTATAGTCTTCCTACAAATTTTATAGATCTTATGATATATGCAAATTCATTATTAGAAAATAATACATTTGATATAGATGGTGATTTTAAAAATTATAGAATAAGATCAAACGAATTAGTTAATGCCCATCTATACAAAGTTCTATCAAAAGCTTATGAAAATTATAGAGTTACTGCTGATAATAAGAATCCTGTTAAAATGAGTATTAAACGAAGTGAAGTAATCAATGATATATTTAATTCTCAAATTTTTGAAGAATATTCTACATTAAATCCTATATTTGAAATAGATCGTATGAGAGCTACGTCATACAAAGGTCCTGGAGGATGTAATGTAGATAGAGCATTTAATATAGAAAAACGTGCATATAATGAATCCATGTTAGGTGTTCTTGCACAGAGTTCTCCAATAAGTAGTAATATTGGTATAGCTCGTGTAATGGCTTTAAATCCAAACATTGTATCTTTAAGAGGATATATTGATCCTGGATCTAAAGAAAAATTATCTGAATTAGATATGACAAATATGTTATCTGGAGCAGAATTACTAGTTCCATTAACTGCAACTCATGATGATGCTCAACGTGTTAGTATGGCATCAACTCAATCCAGACATACTATATCTACTATGGATTCAGATCCACCATTATTTGGTTATGGAACAGATAAAATATTAGCAAAAATAATATCAGATAGATTTGCATTTAAATCAAAAGAAGATGGCACAATTATAGAATACAATGAAAAATTAGGATACATGATAGTAGAATATAAATCAGGTAAAAGAGATGTTATTGATTTGTCTAACAAACAAGCCCTAAACACTGGATCTGGATTTTATATAAATAATAAATTATCTCCAGTGTTTACTGATATTGGAAAAAAATTTAAAGCTGGTGATGTGCTTGCTATTAATAAAGATTTCTTTGAATATGATCAAATCTCTGGTGATGTAGTTTATACTTCTGGACCACTTGCAAGAGTAGCTGTAATACATGGTTCTTGTGTATATGAAGATTCAACATTGGTTACAGAAAGATTAGCTGAAAGGTTATCTTCAAAAATAACTGAAAAGAAGCAGATACGCATAGGAAGAAATTCCAATATATATAGTATGGCTAAAGTTGGAGATTCTGTACATGTTGGAGATCCGTTATTAATATTTGATGAATCATATGATGATGAATATTTAAATAAAATATTAGCAAAAATGAATGAAGATGATAAAGATGACATAATAAATGCAGGTAAAACTCCTATTAAATCAAAAGATAATGGAACCATAATTGGAATAAAAATCTATTATACGGTACCAAAGAATGATTTATCGGAGACTTTACAAAAAGTAATTAATGAATACGAAAAACCAATTAAAGCAAGACTAAAGAATTTTAATAATAATGGAATTAATATTAAAGATTTAACATCTATGAATGATTTGCCAGAATATACAGAACCTATAAATGGTAAAATTAAGGGTGTTAAGATGGATGAATTTGAAGTATTGATTGAATTTTATATTCAGACAGTAGATAAATTTTCTGTTGGTGATAAGATCACATATGCAACGGCTTTAAAAGGCATTAATCAAAATTTAATTCCTTTAGGTAAAGAACCATATCTTGCACACGATCCAAATGAAAAAATTGATGCATTTATGTCTGTATCAGGTTATTATTCTCGTATGACGAATAGTTTTGCATTATCATTAGCATTAAATAATGTATTACTTGGAGCAGAAAAGAAGATAGCAGATATACTTAAAAAATAAAAAAAATAAATTAAATGAGCTACTGGAATTCCAGTAGCTCATTTTACATGCACATTATGATAATTCAATCATTACTGGCATCCATCTAGGATTTTTATAAGATCTACGTTGTTTAGCTATTGGTAGATTTAAAATTTCTCCATCTATATAATAGATAAATGCCCCCTGTTTTAACAAAATTTATTTTTTTCTCATTAAATAATTCTTCTATTATATCTAATGCCTCATTGCTAATATTTGCCCAGAATATTAAATTTTCATATTTTGGAGAACCTATTGAATTATTTCCTTTATATTCAATTCCATTCTCTATTAAAAAATCTCTGTATTCTACAAAACTTATTTCATGATTATTTTTTATCAAAGCCAATAATTTTTCTTTTAAAGATTCCATATTTTTCAAAATAACTTCTCTCCTTTAATTTATTTTTTTATTCTATGAACAAGTATTCGCCCATCGCAATAATCTTTCTCATTCATAGATTTCTTTAATGATTTATCCAGATTTCTAAGGCATAGAGCTTGTAATTTTGATGGTGATATTGTAAAATTATCATTATTAGAATTTTTTACAATATCTTTTAAATTAATATCATATATATCACACATTTCTTGTGCAAGATACCTATCAAAATCTTCCATTTCAAGAGTAAGATCAAATCGACCATATCTTTTTATTGCAGGATCTAATTTATTATAATAATTCGTAGTAGCTACAATAATTGATACTGGATATTGAATTCCATCTTTTGTTTTAAAATTAAATGTAGGAGGATTATCTAAAAATGCTAATAAATTAGATAATATTGTAGAATTTTCAATATCGTTATCTTTATCATCTCTTGCTTTGCATATACAATCTATATCATCTATAGCATATATAGTTTGATTTTTATATCTCATATTATAATTTGTATATCTGCCATCTTTTTCAAAAGTTTGTGAAAAATAATCAGGCGTTACTACCATAACATTTTCAATTCCAAGATATTTAGCTAGTGCTTTGTAAAAAGTAGATTTACCAGTTCCAGGATGACCGTATATCATAATGGATAATTTAGATATTGTATTATATTTATTATAATATGTAGGAATACAATCAATCCAATTATCTATATATTTAATTATATCCTCTTTACCATCAAATATCAATTGATCAAATGGTTTAAACATAGTATCTATATCTGGCTTGTTATTAGTAAAACCAATAGTTTCATGTTTAGTAGATTTTTTCATCAACTTAGTATAATTATCTACATAAATATTATATTTATTTCTCCATTTCTTCCATTTAGGTCCGATAAAATAAATTTTACTATCAACATAATAATCATCAGGTGAATTGATAACTAAAATGCAATAATTATTTTTATCCAACATAGCAAAATATTTACCATCATCTAATACAGATTTAGCTAATTCTATAGCTTTGTCATCATGATTTGCTAATATTGTATCATCATTTCCAAATTCATAATTCTTAAGTTTACGACGATTGCTTTTAAGATCTTTATTATATTTCTGAATAAATTTACTTGCTGTACGATACATTATATTTAATGGTGAACTATAATATTCATGATTACTTATACAACAGCCTAAATTATTTTCTATTAATAATGGTAGATTATTAATTAAATTTTTAATAGAATTTAAATTATTTTCATCTGAAAAATATTCATCATTAATCATATTACACATTTCTTCTACAGAATACTTATATTTTTTTCCCATATACATCATTTCCTTTCTTGTTATATAATATATAAATTCTCATATTTATAATATATAAATTTATATATTATTATAGTGAATAAAAATATATTTGTTATGTAACATAAAAATAATAAAATTTTTATTTTCCTTGGCGTTCGAAGGCCGCCCCGATGCCGAAGCTCGAATTAGTAAGGCCGTTGCTCAGGGTGAAGAAACGGAGACCGGCAAAACCACCAACGGCCCAGTAACCGCCAGAAAACACACAACGACTTGAACTATTCGAACTGGTATTTGTATTTTCATATAAATAATCACCATATCCATTAACAGTATTAGCCATTATTAATGGCTAATAAAAGATTTTTGGAGGGGGAGGAAAACCCTAGGAGGGGGAGAAAGAGGGGGTAGTAACGG